>JGI24159J19872_10008615_pt1 | contig 13354 bp, 11 predicted proteins | sample Ectturendosymbi4_FD_19872 | JGI IMG/M metagenome (IMG submission 19872) | reverse complement strand
CACAAATTTGTGGGCCTTTTCACTTGTCCTTGTAGCATTAGTCTACAGAAAGCTTTCCGGTCTGATTGTTTTTTGTTTTTGGCTGATTTGTTTAGTTTTGTTTTAATAGCTTCACTCTCCGAGATAAGTTCTTGTAGCTTTCGCTGTTTCCACCATTCCGTTCTCTTGTTTATGTATTTAACATGTTCCCTGTGTTTTGATTTCATTAATGGCTTCTGGAGAACTAACAGAAGAAATACTTGCAGAATGTGGATTTCTAGTGGCACCCATTTTTTACTGCAGTTGGAAAGTCCTATAAGACGAGACACTTCGGCAATTAGTGTTTTTCCAGCTTTTTCTCTTAAAATTTGCATATAATTCTTTTCCATCTTACAATTTTTCTATATGCCCAATTTAGACTTTCTCTGACTTTTTGTCTTTCATCTTGCCCCACGTTATAGGCGTTTCTTTTTGAACGATTCTCTTATCTTGATCCTGGCAACTATGGTATAACCATTTCAGTGTGTTATCTCAGCTGTAGTCTTCGTGATATACCTGATATTGTTCAGGTGGCATTCCGACGCAGGCATAGTGGTACCATTTTGTACACCCTCCATCACACACTAAGGCAGGGGTTCTCAAACTTTTTCCTGTTAAGTGCCCTAGAGTCATAAAACAATCAACCCGAACCCCCAGGTTAGCTGGCAAAGCCGTGGATTCTCATTGTTGCATCACAACAACCAGGGTTGCGGAGTCGAAGGTAAAATATCCGACTCCGACTTCCGACTCCAACTCCTTAACATAAAGAGAATGAAATTTGGCTGTTAAAATCAATGGAAATCGTGGTGCACAGCAAGAAATCTCTGTTTCAACAAAAGTTTCAAAAGAAATTGTACTATTTCAACAGGAAGTCCCAATTTAGGAGTGTGATGTAAAAAATGATCCAACTGAACATCGGGAGTCGGAGTCGGACAAAAAAATCCGACTCAGACTCCGACCCTCAGTGTTGTTAAGAATCCGACTGCGACTCCATTCAAAAACCTCCGACTCCTTACGCCTCCGCTCCGCAACCCTGACAACAACGCAAGATCAGACAAAATCTACATGGACTTTTCAAATGGCACGCAGTTCCCTCTAGTACAGGGTATTAAATACAGCAATACATGAAACTTATTCAAATAGAATCCATAGGTACTAATTGCCCACTAGGTTTTAACTACTTGCCACTAGGCAAATTGCCCACAAGGCAGGGTAATTGTTAATTGCCCACTAGGCAAGGTATTTTTCCTAGGCAAGGTAGTAATTGCTCACTTCAAGATAAGAAGACGTTAGACATAATGCACGGTCACAGTTTTCAACTTTCGGTAGTTTGACTTAAAGTTTTTCAAGTTTTTCTAAGTGCGGCAACTTGATTTTCTCAACATTTGAGTCTTTTGTGAAATGGTCACTTCATTGGTCCCGAACTCGGAAAGATTTGGGCTTCGAACGAAGAAATGAATGTAAACTTCCACCGCGCTTTCCAACACGGCCAAAGTAACGATCCAATGGCTTCTGCGCCACTGTGGATGTTAGGCTTAGACTCTGTCTTTTCCTTGCTTGCGCGTTTTCCGCCATGGAATGGGCATCGCTTGGAAATGACCCGTTAAATCACTCTCTTCCTTCGAAGCTAAGTTTTGTCCTATCTATTTGGACCGTCGGATCAAACCATTCGGTTGCTTGGTGGCGGTCTTACGCTTCATCGTCATCCATTACCCTTCCACGCTGTTGCGAAAGTCGTTGGGCATTGAACTGCTCACGTGACCATTGCCTCGCATATCCACCATTCGAAGCAGTCGCTTCACTGGTTTCTCGGAAAAATTTGGGCTTGGAACGAAGACATAATTGCGAACTTTCACCGATCTTTCCAGCTCGGCCAAAAGAACGCTCCAAACCCCCAATGGATTCTGCACCACTGGGGATGTTATGCTTTTAGACTCTGTCTTTTCCTTGCTTGCGCGGCTTCTGCCACAGAACGGACATCGCTTGGAGATGGCCGTTGCAATTGCAATTGTGACTAACGTTTTCTTGGACAAGAATCCAATTTTCGCACAAAATCCAACGATTTATAACATATTAATAGTCAAAACTTAACAAGACAATTTCTTTATGCCACAAACTCACTTCGAAACATAGGCCCTGCTCAATTTAAACTTTCAGATATGTTGTTCCTGCAAAAGTTGCAAACTCGAATCGTATTTTCCTGGTTGTGGGACAAACAACTCTCGAAATCACGGTTTGATGAAAAAAATGATTTGAAAGCGTAATTTTTTTGTAAAAAACATACACGTTTCTGAGGACGATTTCGACATTCTCCTAAACCTAAACTGTTATCCAACCGTTTCAATATTACAACAAATATTAAAACCCTGTTGGAAGTTCAGAACATAGAGTTCAGCTTTAAATAATATAAAACTGTTTTGATTTTTGAAAAATACCACAACTGTTCCGTTTTGAACAGCATAATTTTCTGCTAAAACTGCACTAATCAGAGGCATAGGATTTTGCTAAAATAACGAGACATATCATCAGCAAAAAGGTTCTTTGATGTAAAATGAACTAACAAACTTGTGAAAAACAACAAAGTAAGCCTGACCTGTACAAATAAAAATAAACATCTAGATGGCATAAAACCTTGTAATCAGAGTAACAGACTTTTACTTACTCTTACTAACCCAGTGGTGTAGGAGCTGAGGGTGTAGGGCATATGATTTATCAAAAATCACGGCAAAATCTCTGAAAATGTGGGTACAGATACCTGACATCTTTGTTCTATTTGTGTGCTCAGTGAGATTGAATGATTAAACTCGTCTGAATTTGATTTTTTGTCAGTTTGTGAGTGAAAAAGTGTAGGGGAGACTTTGCCGCAGAAAACTTTTTCGGGCACATTCAGGAAAATTCGGGCAAAAATCCTTCGCACCCCCAAAAATGTGCCTGCTCCTAGTCCTACACCTATGTACTAACCAACTTCAGGCTATAAGTAGCTTCGCTCTGTGGTGATCTGCAACTCAAATGACCCTCGGTCCTTCGCAGCCTGCTACTCCCCCAGTATGAATCCGACTACCTGGAACTTGTAACAGCACTATGCAGTGGCTCTGAACATCATAGCAACCGTTTGGGCGTCATCATACGTGTGTGCTCCTTGCTAGTGCGACATACCTATGCTTGTTTTCCTTCAAAGTAACCGTGTTAGCTCCACCTATGCGTATGCTTTTTGCCGCCACATATGTTCGTGTTTTTTCGTATATCTGTATGTTCCTTGTCAGTGCCGCGTGTGTTCTACTCCGTTGCGTGTGGGTGTGAAGGCGTTGAACAATAAACAACAAAGTGTTGCGCATGTCACCGCCTGCAGAACCGCTCAAGCGTCACTTGCGACAGAGTTCTGTTATGGAACAGGGAGACTTCCGCGAAAAGGAAAAGCAGGTCAGTTTCTAACAATCAAGCTTTTCAGTAGATTCGTCTTTCTTTTGATCGTGATGCAGTCTCCGAAGGTAAGCTTCCTGTTCAAAGCTGGAAACGTGCGTGTGAGCCGATATTTGCATTTCGAGTTTCATAAAAAAACAAAACGTTACATTTGATGCGATCAGAAAGAAATCCCACACTCATAGTCCATACTTGGATGGCACTGCGAATGTGGTCAACAATGTCAGTAATAGATTTACTATCAGCAGATGACGGGTATTGTTCTTTCCTTGTAGTTTCGCTTTACTCAGTACCTTCAAGATGAGTCAGGTAACCACAATCCACAAACCGTGATCAAATATTTAACTTTGAAGGTAGGAAACTTTCGAGGTAATACGTAAGGCATCCGATACACCGGTGTTTAATGCAGCGTCGATTTTTAACGCAATGTCAGATGAGGTCATAACGGAGGCTCAGACTCTAATCCGAGCAACTGTAATGTCAAAGTTTGCGAAAAGACCAAAGAAAATCTATTTCAAGGCGCAAAATTCTTTTTCAAAATATTGTTGAATATGGTATATCTGACCATCCCGTGGTCTCAGTGGCTAGTGCGCCCGGTTCGGTGCAGGTAGGTCTGGAATGAGACTCTAAGCCAGGACTTGTAGACTGGTACTGTAGCCTTCTTGCCAGACGCACTGTGTGAAGAAAGCTGCGAAAAAGTCTCTCTCAAGTCCGTTCTGAATTTATTCTATAATAGTAAGGACTTCACGGAGGCCAGCGGACATCCTGAGGCATAAGTAGCTTATGCATCACCTTAAGCAAAGCTCTCATTTGGCGTCTTTTGTGTTGTGAACTTGCGCACTCTTCGTATGTGCTTATGTGTTCATAAATATTTCTTGTACTTGCGTTCGCGCTTCATTACTCACGAAGTGACTCGTTCCTCAGCAACGAAGGAACCATCTCGTGGCCGGGTGGTTAGTGCGTCCTCTTCGGCACTGATGGTTCTGGAATTCGACTCTACAGGCTGGTTCTTAATAAGCCTTTGCATATTGGTATCTAAAAACACTGGTTTCAGCAGCTGTTTGATTCGTTCCTACGGATGTGAGCAAGGAGCGATGTCAAGACTAGGATTTTGCGTTGAAGTTTATTATATAGTGAACTGAAGTTCTAAACGTCTTTCTGGCTTTTACATCAAGCTTACGCTGATAGTGTTCGTCCTAAATGCTAACAAATACTTGTTGATTTGTTGGAAAGTTGGCGAAAAAGATGTTACAAAGAAGTAGAGAACATTTTAGAAGGAAACGAGCAAAATTGCAAGGCACGCTTGGACAGCGCGGGCAATGAGTTTACTTTTCGTTAATAGTATAGCGCACTAAAAATCTTCATAACTTGCTTTGCAGTTATCCAACTTGTTGCAAGCTGTTGTTTCTTTTACTTTTTCGGGGGGTGCAAATGTCCGAAAGTAATCACTTGATGTTGCGTTTATGCTTCCAGGAAATGGTGGTGCGCGTTCAAAGCGAGCCATTAAATTAGGTTGGGCCCACACGAAAGGTCTTTTACTTTGAAGGCTGTGACAGTTTCATTTCTACCAGTCGCCTGCAATGTTCTTAAAGATGGAATGTTTTTTCGATCGACGAGCACTGGTGGTTCGTCTGTGTTTCCCTCGCAACTCCTTTCCAGCCACGCTCGACATCGCACAACAGTGTTCAGGGTTATGACCACCGCAAAACCCGATCTTTTTGTGGTGAAGGTGACGCAGGTGCACTCCAACCCAAGTTTCAGCAAAGCAGATGCACGTTTCAGCTTACAAAAGCTTCTTTGTTTTCGCAGAAAAGTCGCAAAGGTGCAAGGTATTTAGCAAAATGTGCCATGTCTTTGTTGGCTTACTTTCACGCGAAGGGCACATTTTGGTTGGGAACCAAAAGCTTGCTGTCTACCCTGCACTTCTGAAAAATTTTTGTTACACACAAAAGTCTTTTCAACCCTTATCAACACCAGGAACGAGCTCCTTGGCGACTTGCACTGGTTCACTTTTAAGAAAGGGTCTGTTGTTGCTGAATTCACTCACCTATAAATTTATAATTTTTCATGATCTATCTTAATGTAAATCGACGAAATGGTGCTACGATCAAGAAACGTCGTGAAAATATTTATCATTTTACGCTTTCGGTTCCCTTAAGTTGACTGGGTGAATGTTTGTCTTGGTGAAAATCAAAAGGTGGAGTTTACTTGGAAATGGGAAAAAAGCAAACAAACTCTTACATAAAACATAGACTCAAACGAAATGTTTACCCTTGATTTTAAGCGTGCCATTACGTAAACTTGTAAACGTTTTTTTGTTTGATTCACTTGGGGTTAGATTTCCGTAATCAGGACCTCTCGGCAAAATAACAACGTTCAAAACTTGAAATAGAAGCCAATGCTCATTAAATGTTTTTTTCTACGCGACATGATCTAAAATATTTCTGTTTTCAAATACTTGCCAAATTTTAATCCAACGTTTCTTCGTTTAACGAAAACAACAGCCACAGCGGTAATGTCCGCAGTGCAGACGTTTGCCAATTCAACAAATTTTCCTAATAATGCAGTGACGTTTTTAACGTTTGCAATATGTGTTTGTTTGAATTGTAGCGACTCTTAATTTTAGTTTACTTTAAACTTTTTGTGCTTCTGTTTTTATGTATCGAAATTTGTTTCTTTCCAAGATTAAAAACACCTTGATTTTTATTTAAGAATAGAAAAATGTTATTTTAGTATTAACGTTTTTCATTAAAGGATTTATCATGGAATAATTATTTTGTTGTCCGTGTTTCGATATTTTTAGATTAGCCGCAGAAAAATGTCAGTCGCTGTATTGTTACTCGGTAATAAAAGTCGCCAGATGTATTTCAATTTATTAGAACGTCGGAATGCTGGAAGTATGTGATCATTTTTTGAAACGACAAATGAAAAATTAGTCAGGCTTTCGTCATTGCGATATGAGACTTTCCTCATTTTTTATTGCGAATCAGAATTTGTCATTGCGATATACAATAGATGTGGGCAAATTGAACGATTAGGTCAACACGGAACCAATTAAACAAAAACTTCAGCAAAACTTGGATAGTTTAAAATATGATAGAATTAACAAATCTCGTTCCACTTGTCAAGAGCACTTATCCACACCTGTAAAATGAAAGTTTTTCTGAACTCCATCAAAGTTTTACATTTTCAAAAATAATTTCTCTAAGCAGAAACGTAGCACAGTCTAGCAATTCGTGAAACAAACCAAGATTTCGCAAGTTTATAATACAGCTGTTGCAAAAGTATGCTATTTATTTGAATGCTTCTCAAGAAAATTATCACAAGTTATGTACATGTTCACTTCATTGCTCAGTGTTCCGTTCTAGTTGTAGCTAATATCCGGATGTAAGATAATGTTTCAATGAACTCTCGTAAACTGGGCATTCAGGGTTAACCGTTGTTGAGTTGTTTTGTAACTCGATAACACCCCTGATGACCGAGGAGTCTAACAGAGTTTTGCAATACGATAACATTCCATCAGCAACTCAGCAACAAACGACATTCTCGGCAACACACGCAGACAAACATCAGCAATTCAGCAACAAACGCGGATGTTGCTTCTGCAGTCACGATTTTTCCTAAGGAAGTGCGTTTGGAGAACCTGACAAGCTTGTCGTNNACTTCCTCCACGGTTAAACATCGTACAACAATGCACTCCTCCAACAATTGGTATGCTTAAGCTTTCCCTGGTTACAGAAAANATTTGCAGAAGACAACTGTAGTGATCGGTAACTTGCAAGCAGGGCAGTCTTGNGCGCTTGACGAATACGTCAAAGGTTTTGGCTTTGTCAATGTGCAAACCGCAGACCTCAAGCAACTTGATTGATGGAAAATTTACTGGGATGGTCTAGAGCAGTGCTTCTTAACCTTTCTCGGTTTCGTTCGCCCCTGCCATCGATTGCTGCATTCCCATTCACCCCAGAGCGAATGCATGTCCCATGTGACAATAATAAACTTACCGTTGCAAATACAGTGTTATTAAGTTTAATTTTTGTACAATATCTGCTTAAGCTAAGTAACTCATTTAAAGACAGCCGAATCCGCATCAACTGTCGAGAAATGGGAAGCTACAAAAATAACTTAGCAACAAATATAGTCATCCGATGAATTTTAACGAGCGACACAATGACAAACTACAGGCTCAGTGAGAACCAAAGACATCTGCCACTGCAGACACAACAACAAAACCACAAAAAACGATAGTAAACTATAAATATTTACAGCAGAAAGCCGTTTCCTAATTACTGTAGTCAGTGGCGTATCTATGGAAAGTGGCGCTCATGGCAAAATTTAAATGCGCGCCCTTTCTAAAAATTAAAATATTAAATATAGGCACAATTTTTGCAAAAGATAAACCATAAAGAGAATAAAAGTTTTCAAACGGAAAATATTTGTGTTTAATTTTGCTTTAAACTTTTTAGCATTATCCATAACGACTACAACATACATCTATACTCATTTAGTTTTATTATTGATGAACATCAAAACATTCAAATAATAAGCTTATCGTAGTCTATAGGCGTACATAGTGTTGCCTGAAAAAATTGTATATCTCACAAAAAATCAAACAACATATTGCAACTGCAAACGACAATTTCTTTTGAAACGCAACACATTCAATCCGAATTGTGCAATAAAATATTTAATGCGAGTCATGTATCACTTCTGTTCAAACAACACAACTCCATCGAGACTTAACATATCCAGCCTTTTCCGGTTAGATTAGACAAAAATGTTAATTAAAACAAAACAACACTTCCCGTGCCTTTATCGAAAGAAACTCGTCTATGATTTCACTGAAGTAAGCTTTTGCTGTTTCTATTCCAATTCTATTCTCATCAAAGCTATACCAGATAACCTTTCCTGACTTATTGTTAATCAATGAGGCGCGGAGGCATAGGCTTACGGGAAGATATTTTACTGGGGTTCGGAAAAAATTTGCTCTGAAAATAACAATTTGTCCTGAAAATAAACTGTTTGCCCTGATACAAACTTTTTACATTCAGGATTTTTGAGCAACTTGCGCTTGCTCTGAAAAACAGAGTGTGCCATGAATTCATTGTATTGAATATATATTTTTTATCATTCAGGATTTTTGAGCAACTTGCGCTTGCCCTGAAATTTTCCAAGCCGGTGGGGGGTGGGCGGGACCTCTCCTCACCCCCGCCTCGTACGCCTACGCCCGGAGGTATGAAAGGAATAGTTTCAGTTTACTGAAAGATCGTTTGCAGCTTGCAGTAAATACTGTATAACTGCCATCGTCAGCATTGTTTGCAAAGCAATTCGAAGAATGTCAGGAGGACTTCAGGAAGCGGTAACGTTAAGTTACACCACTTGAAACCAGCATTTTGCAATGTAAACTCTTCTCGTATAATTGCTTGCCATCTGCGTCTGAACTGTATACAGCTCCCAAGTTGTCACACGTAGATTTTAGTTTTTCACATTCAGGACCTTTTCATAAGGCCTTGGCTTGGATATCGAACAGAAAGCCATATTTGGACAGAAAAATCTAGCTCTAAACATGACTAACAAATCTCTTGCATGAGTTAACATTTTTGCTCAACTAGTACGACAACGATACTAACTGCTAATTTTTCGAAGACTAACTAACATTCTCTTCCTTAGTATCTGGACTGGGGCATTATATTCAGCCTATTTATTGGACACTAGTTCCATTGAAGAAGCTTCATAAAGTCGGAGTGGGCCGCAGTAGTTTAAGTCATTTGTAAATCTGTAGGACCTCAATAGCAGTTATTTGCGTAACAGTCAAATTCTGACAGCCACAACCATGGACTTAAATTCGTCTCAGCCAGATTCTGACTTATATCTTCTTGCCTGAAATGCAGCAGTACGGACTGACGTGTCCTTTCTTATAGCGTGAGAAGGACGAGGGCTCGTAGATATGGCAAGCGAGCGTTCCTGTTCTGTCACAATGTCTGACCCACGTGTTATGGCATGTCACAATACCACAGTTTTGTCATAATGCTTAGTGGTGCTGGCTTAACACGCCCAACTTAATGCTTTAGGTAGGGACGCGGTGTTGATGCAGCTTTGCAGTTTATGAATGCATGGGGCAGGGGCGTAATGAGGGGGTCAAGGGCGGAAAAAATTCCTGGGCCCCGAATCACCTATGGTGGCGCAGAGCCACTGCGTGGGGCGCCGAAAAGGCCCAACAAGCCCTCAATCCATTAGGCCTACATTTCTTCCGAAAGACCTCAAGTTCGAACATGGGGGCGCCAAACCCCAAACTTGCTTATTGTCCCGTGCACCATCTAACCTTGTTCCGTCCCTGACATGGGGCGCAAAAAAATGTTCAAGAAACTATGCATAAGGATTTTAATTTTTGCCAAGCACTTTTTGTGTCCCCCCATCAAAGTGGCGCCGATGGCACGTGCCATGCCTGCCATGCCCCAGATACGCCACTGACTGTAGTGCTCCAGAACTTCAGTGATCAACTTTCAAACTGCAGATGAATTAATTCCTCCAATGCATTTCAGCACATTTCGCGTTTTAGTTTTCAGCTCGACCATGGGTGTCCGAAGGACTTTTTCCAGGGGGACCCAACCTTGGTGGAATATCATTTCACCAACTCAAAACTTACAGATAAACATTTTTTCACATAAAATGATCATGAAAATATCAAATGTCAAAATCCAAGAGAGTCAAAGCCCCCGTTCCTCCCTTCCGACGCCCATGAGCTCGACCAAATACAAAAATCCTTTTCTCTGACATGTAAGTGGTAGTCATGACATAAGCACCAGTTTCTGCAAGGCTTGAAATGCAATTTTCTTGTACTATGGAGATTCAAAAAAAAAACAACCCAAAAATCCGCATAACAGACAGAGATATGTTTTGAAAGACGTTCTGATACAATCTTGCTGAAAGAAACTTATTCTCCCCTTCCTTTAAAAATCTGGTTCTTCAAACTGCGAAGCTGACGACATTGGCTTAGTCGGATGGATTTCTTCTATAGCTTAACATTTACTTTCATCAAAGCAAGGTGATTTTGTATTTATTTCTTAGACCTTCTGCAGGTATTATATGAGATATGACGTGTATTAGATATTGCAATCTATCATGGGCGCAATTAGGTGGGGGACACGGGGGACGCTTCCCCTCACTTTTCGGACAGTGGAAATATAATATGCCATGTCCCCCACATTTTTTTCGTTAGGTTTCGTAATATATTGGTTTCACACCAAGCTGCCCCCCCACATTTTACAACAAAATTGCGCCCATGCAATCAATACCAAAGTAATAAAACACAAATATCACAAGTAGGCTACTTCTGTACTTTGAGCGGTAATGCTCTCTGATCAGTGTTCATGTGTCTCTTTTTCTCTCAAGGTTGAGAGTGAAACTTCAGAAAGTACTGCGATTCTACCAAGTAACCTTCACAATTGCACAGAAAGGACGCTTATGTAGAGCACAGCAGTGATTCCGTCACTCGAATGAATAGAACATGGCATCTCTCGGTAAAATCTATCCCTATATCGTAGAGGTAGTAACTTGGATCATAGTACGACAAAAGCTTGGAAAACTACGTAAGGGTTCGGCGTGTTTGTAAAGGTTAGGAACCACTGCTTCAAACAAAAAGCTAGAACGTTGGAAGTTCGTCATTTTATTCATGATTGCTGATATGTGTTGGGTGGAAAAGCAACAATCAGAGGATGCAAAAATTTAGCAACAGAAGATTCATTCACCCGTCATTCACGCCTGTGTTTTCATTCACCCTTGCAAAAATTTCATTTTCACTATTCACCCGGTTAAGAACCACTGGTCCAGAGCGTGTGTTTTTTCAGGAAAACCATTTTTGCTTCATGATACAAGTTTGCACTGTGGTGTGGATTTCATATCGCCAACCTGTTGAGAGTGCGTGTGCCTGTGTTAATATCTATCTTTCTCGGTGTCTCGAGTGTTCGTTAATCACTACGATAGACACAACGATTTTAGCGGAAGAGTGTTATAATTTTTTGCTTCCCTCGGAATTTACGATTTGTACGAAGTTTGTAGAGTAGGATTTGCACTGGAAATGTTTTTATGTGTCGGGTGGTATTTTCAGCTCGTGTCTGGGAAGAAATATGCTTCACCTGAAGAAAATTATCACAAAAAAATATGAGAGCTGATAGTATAACTGCAAAACATTTCTTTGTGCGTTTTGCGAGTCGTATATCAGAAAACGACAGGCAAAACGTCAAAGACTTACCTGAAACAAATTTGAAGTTTCGATGAAGGAAGCGGTTGCAGTTGCACTATGTTTGATATCACAAAAAGAATGATCATGACTGTAGATGTGTTCTTCAGAAGGTGTGCTTTAGGTAGCAGAGTAGGTATACGGCGCCAGCATAGGTCTTTATTTGTTAGCTGAGTCATATATGAAACAACCAAGTAATCAATCCATTTGCAAACTCTCATTACAATGTGTACCAGTAAAGTACTTGCTCTGTAGTGCGGTAAAGTGTTACTTAGCAACCTAAAAGAGAATCTTAAAAGTGTGATCCGAGTTGCCAGATGCTTTTCTGAAAAGAAGAATAAACTTCGCCGGCTTTTTTCAGAGAAAAAAAGCATCCCTGGAGAAAACACAGACATTGAGCTCCAATGCTTCACTCCTCTCTTCTACTAAAGTAAAAACTCATATGGAGCGAAGTGATTAAATGATCGTTGGAACGTAAATTCGAAGTGTTAATGTCGACCTTCCTCGCATTTCAGGCTTAATGTGCCGACGGTTGCCAAAGTTCTAATAGTGATTTTCTGCTCGTTCATGAGTAATTGCTTATCTGCATGTTTGCCAATGGATGGAGGTCGTTCCACTAGCACAGCTGCTTTTGTGGATACGGGGAATCAGAGTTCAAAAAAATATTATTTCGGAAATATTTTCTGAGAAGCTTTGTCTTGCAAACGCTTTGCGTTTATGTTGTAAAGTCACTTTTGAGCAGTGTTTCACGTTTGCTCTTGGACACATGCAATGCAGGATTTTTCCACGGCCAAATTTCAGCCGTACATCTTTAGCATTGAGTGAAAGACGTCGACGCTGTTGTTACTTTGAAAAATGTTTTGATTTTATCAACCAAGGAACTATCACGTTCGTTGGCTCGAAATGCTCACTGGCAAATAACCTTTCACTGATTTATTGTAAACCCGTAGACTAAAAGAAGGTAGTATTCAATGCACCAAAAGATGAGATAGAGAAATTCAGCTTAACTCCACTGTCTTCAAAGTTGCCACTCGTTGAACAGCTACTGAGAATTCCTGGCCACACGTGGTATCAGCACGCAAATGCAACCTTTTGCCGTGGCGTTTGAACATCGCTGGCAAAGCAGCGACGTAACGCATGTTGTAACTCGAGTTCTGTCACGCAATGCAGGCGCTATTGGATGGCTTGACAAAGTAGGTAAAGTTAGAAAATGTTCACAAACAGAAAAACAAACAATTTCTTAGTCATACTTCAGAATTGTGGTAGGGTTATCTCCAATAAATCATAATCAACGAGTAGATTTGAGAATTTTGTACGTCACAAGGTCACCACGAAAGATTATTTCCTGCAAAAAGGTACTTCATTTATTCCAAGTTTTTTCAGACAGGCATCGAAATATGATTTGAAATGGAACGTATAGCTCGAACGTCTACTTTTCTTAAGAGTTCAGTAAGTTATGCTTGTTTGTGTGACCACAACACCACCTTTGGCAATTTCGTGAGTGATCACACAACTGGTTCAAAAATCAATCGTTATCTTCCTCACTATAGAAACGCTTACCATACGATGTGCGCTACAAGATGTAAAGTGTAACGTAAACAATTGCCTTTTTTCTGTGAAATCGTCTGAGGGCGGAAGATTTTCGGAGGATTGTATTGCAAACAAACATTTTTTTCGGGC
>JGI24159J19872_10008612_pt1 | contig 13357 bp, 8 predicted proteins | sample Ectturendosymbi4_FD_19872 | JGI IMG/M metagenome (IMG submission 19872) | reverse complement strand
TTTTAGCGCCAGTAGAGCCTGATTAAATTTGGAAGTTAGAGTTTAGCTCTACGAAAACGGTGTCGGCAGCTTTCCATCTTAACAACAAGGAAGCGAGACGTGAGCTTAAAGTCAAATACAACAACGAAACCCTGCTCTTCTGCTCCGAGCCTGAATACCTTGGAGTAACGTTGGACAGATCTCTGACGTATGGCCGACATCTTGAGTCACTTCGCAAGAAGCTGACATCACGCGTCGCGCTCCTGAGGCGGCTTGCTAGCTCTGGCTGGAGTGCTGGAGCAACTACTCTGCGAATAGCCACCCTAGCCCTGGTTCATTCAACCGCAGAGTACTGCGCTCCTGTCTGGTGCCGCAGTGCTCATACCCGCCTCATTGACCCCGTCATCAACGACGCCTTGCGATTCGTGACTGGATGCCTGCGCCCTACACCAGCGGACAACCTTCCAATCCTCGCAGGCATTCAACCTGCTGAGCTTCGTCGCAATGGAGCCACACTGTCTCTGGCACGCCGTGCCATGGAGCCTGAACATCTGCTCCACTCAACGCTCACCCGTCCATCGAGTGCAAACGCAAAATCGAGACACCCATTTGAACCTGCCGGACAACATCTCATCAGCTCATTTGACAACAACAACATACGTACGGCGCAGTGGGCGGATCACCAATGGAATGTGGAGTGGACGGATAACCCCACAAGACTTCGCATTTTCATCCCCGACACTGGCACCCACCCCCACGGAACGACCTTCCCAACAAGAGCCTGGGTCCGGCTTAACCGCCTGCGCACCGGTGTCTGACGTTTCCGCTCCTGCTTGTACAAATGGCGTATGGCCTCCTCTGCGGCCTGTGAGTGTGGCGCAGAAGAACAAACCGTCAACCATGTTGTCCTCCAATGTCCAATCCATCGACCTCTCCATGGACTGCATGACCTGATGGTTCTGGACGATGAGACCATCGAATGGCTGCTCAACATCTGCCCGAGATCTAGCGCGGCCAAGCAGTGATTTGAACAACTGGCTCAAAAGAAGAAGAAGAATCATTTTGCAACGAAATCTGTATCTGAGTCTTCCATTGTTAAGACGAAATTGAACTTAAGGCTTCCACCAAGACGAAACAATCTTATAACTTCCAAACCTGAAGGAAAGCTGACTTTCTGTATGAATGCACTATTCATGCATCTAATTAGGGTAATATTTTGTATCTAGTGTAGTGTTACATCTGTGCTGAAAAATATTCGATGTGTTTTGGTGGAAAACATACTTCTTTACTCACGGTGTGTTTTCATGGGACATCAAGTTGACAAACCTTCAGCTGCTTTAATCAAGGAGGCAGCACGCTGTTGAATCATAAACTCAATTTCTTCGATTTTTTGTGGAATGTCGCACGGGTTATGCGTTACATATCATCTTGCGCTTCACTGATGAAAATTTTGCCAAGGATGATACAACTGTGTCTGAAATGTCCAAAGCGTTTTTTGTTTAACATGTGATTTTTGCGTTGTTGCTTCCGAGCCTAATGCGCTTAGCAATTGATAGTGGACACATACAAATGGAACCCAGCATTCTTACACAATTTCCTTCAGATTCATGATCAATAAAATATAGCAGGAGTGGGCAATTACTTTGGCATGGGGGACACATTGAAAAGACTGTTTAGCGGAGGGCCAAACCTTCCAATGGAAAGAGAAGCAAGTCGATGGAAATAAAAGCAAGTCTCGGTTCAAGTTAGCCTCAGCATTAACGTCTACTGTGAAAAGTTGTAGGAAATTTCAGACTTGAAGATATTTTCTGAATGCTTTCGAGCTACGCTAAAAACACTGTGGTGGGCCATATATGGCCCGCGGGCCCCTAAATGCCCATCCCTGAAATAGAGGGTAACTTTTGCGTTTAAGCAATCTTCCTTTCTCTGATCGTGTGTTTGTATGCTTATCTGTGTGTGTTTAAACAAAATACGAGCATTTTATTTTTATACGTGTTTATACGTGTGCTTGCCACTACGGTTATCAGCACAGTTGTTATAATAATCTTTTGAAAAAACTGTTACAGTCCTATCCACAATCCTTTCAATTGTCCTGCTATCAAAGCTGTATTAAAGTTAGAGAAAGATCTTTCAAGCGTAGTTCCCACGAGCCCTCGGTCATCTTGTGAAGCAAATGAACCTGCACAATTTTATCGCAAATAACAAGGAAGGCAAACTAGTACGGGTGTTTAAAGCCTCTAAAAAGTTTTTTCTCCACTAAGTTTTACTAATAAGATCTTTCGTTAATAAATCACATTTCTTGATCCTTCTTACATCTGAACGTACTCAACGTTTTTGTCAGACTAGAATATTTCTACTGTAGTTTTATTTTTATTTATATATTCATTCCTTGTGTTTGCATCTGTTCTATTGATTCTCAGTTACACTCCAAAGGTGCGTAAAATCCATGGGAAAGTGATACGCAAAAGCATACTTTACTATTAGTTAGCATGAAGAATGTGTTGGATGCATTCACACCCACATCAAAATGAAAAGTGAAAATGCAAAATCATCTCAAAAAAAAACTTAAAAACAAGTATATCTGAGGTTGTTTTGGATTTTGAAATACTATTGGATTTTTAAAATGTAATTTTTAGGTAGACCCAGATGAAAAACATAAATTTATTCCGATGCTCCGATGGGAAATTAACACGATTTCCAAAACAAATAGACAGATTTAGGGTTTGCGTAATTTTTACATCAGAAAGTGTAAATCTTTACGTTCAGGCTTTAACAGACAGGGCAGCTTTAACGATCATATTGCTAATGCATTCTTGAGGTGAGGAATAAAAGACATTCCTGAAGGAAATTTGAAAAACAAGCCGTCAACGACATCGCCATTTTCCATAACAACAGCATTGCTTCAATGTGTCTGCAGGGAACAAGCGATCAAATTTCCTCAAAGGAGATATATTGAAACACAAAAACTGTTTAATTTAAAACACAAGTTAACTTTTATTTTTAATTGTCTTTGCAAATACTGCAATCGTTCGTTTTATTATATCCTCGGTCACCTGGTGTCGATGCATATTGGAATGAGTTGAATTTCAGACTAAATTGCGATTTTCTTACACTCCTATTGCAAACGCGAAGTATAAGACGTGAATACATTTCATCATTCTGAACAACTGCAATATACCTCTTGAAGCTGTGAGCAAGTTACAGCTCTTTGGAACTGCATGGGTCATGTCTGGCAGCCCCTTCCTAATCGACTTTATTCTGTAGTTTCGTATCACCTTTACTTCGTCTTGCGACCTTTGGAGGACTAGGCGATTATCTAAATGTGTTTGACTCCCGTCTGTCAAGCGATATTGATCTTGGCTTGCACCTACACACGTAATCAAGATCAATAAGGTAAGCGACACGATGCAAAACAATCGCACGTTTTGCAACCATTGAATGCCAAAATCTAAAACACATGTACACAAGCAATCAAAACAACACTGCTTGTGCCACAAACTTCCGATAACAAAATTATTTGAAAAAACACACAACCAATTTTAAATCAATAAGTCTGTAGATTTCTAAAAATTATGGTGAATTTAAGTTTTATGGTCAAAACTACAAGCACAAGTGTCTCAGCGTTAATGTTAACTGATTTGCAAGCTCTCAGCTTGATATCAATAAGTGCTTCAGATCTATATCACGCAATTTGGCGTGCAGCAAAAAGATTCGTTAAATATAGGTGAGTTTAGCTTGTGACCAGCTGCATTAACATTTTCTATCCGCGACTTTTGGTTGCCTTTCATATTTCTGTATCTGGGCAAAGCGGCGAACTGTCGAGTAAGCCCTAGTGCTTCCCACGAACCAAACCCGAGAAAACTTGTATCTGAAAAGCATCATACTCTTTTGACAATTCTCTGTATCCCAAAACATGTCAACAAGACGTTTTTGCTTTTCCTAGTGGTTGTTTATAAAACTCCACTGCAAATATTTGTATGGATCTGTATGGCTTGGTCGATACATTGTTCGGAGTTAAAAACGTAGTTGATTATTATTTTTTCCATAACACCATCGTTTCAAAATAGCAAGGTATGGCAGCGTTTTGACTAGGAATGTCATTTTTGTGATAAACAATTCGAAAAGCAACAGAACCACTGAACTGACTATGGCTGTTCTTCGAAACTTGTGCATTTGATTTAGGGGCACAGTATACAGGACAATCTGCACATAGATTGCACCGTCTCGTATAACTGAATGGGACAGTGACAGTTCACCACAAGGAAGACGCAGCTAAATCTGCTCATAAAGTGTTTTACTAGGAAATCGATTTCGCGTTAACTGCGCATTTTCATTTCAGTAAATTGCAAGCAAAGCTCACGGGTGAAATAATGAAAGACTAAAGCAGCACCAACTCTGCTTTTGGGACACTGTACAGTACAATTTGCACATAGATTGCACCGTCTAGTATTAGTGCGTGATAATTGTGGTAAACTTGCTCTTCACATTCCAATGCGGTGAGAAGAAGGTTCTTTTAGTTTTGAAGGTTTTACCTTTGTAGTTTGAATCTTACCCAGGGCTTATACATAAGTATGAAAATGATTAGCGCTTAGATTTGTACCCGCACTTTTCGAGCGATGTTAAATTCAAATTTGTTGCAAAACAGTGCATTAGTTGTTTTCATAATGGAAAACGTTGACAGTTAAGAGATATTTCAACATATGATAGATTTTCTGGAATGTTTTTTCAAGATTCTGAGAAGTTCTTCCATGTTGTTCGGAACGGAAATGATTTTCGCATTAATTGTGCAATGATCCATGATATGAGCACTCTGAGTTTAGGGTTAACAAAATAGCAATGATAAACAATTAAAACAATAGAAATAAATTAATAAGCATGTAATAAAATAGAATAATAACTGTCAAGTGGATTTTTTAGCATTATGTAAATCGGTAACCACGTGTCTGGTAAAACTAACCATATTAGATGTTTTTGATTTAGACTCCCAAAGAAGCAGTAGGAAAACATTCTTAACATTTCATTAATTGAATCACACTGCGGTGTTTGAATTATAAAGCGTTTAAATAACATTACTTTCACGTTTTGAGTATTCAGGGTTTTAAATGAGAATGCTCACATTGCTGGATATAATCTCTCAAACATGTCGGGTTCCAAACAAAGCTTCGGGATTCATTCGACTCCGACTCGGGAGTCGACTGTCAAAAATTTTGATTCCAACTTCGACTCCAAGAGGCACAAAATATATGAAATCCGACTCCGGGCAAATTTGTATTAATTAGCACTCTGTAAAGCAGGCTTTTTTCAATAAAGTTTGCTGAAATCCATAATATCTTTCCAAATTTAGAAATTGCAAATCGGCAATTATAATCTGCTGCCAGAAGTATGTTGATGAATACTTAAATGTAAGTGGAATTAATATGTGCAGTTTTCAGTTTTAATTTTAGTTTTACTTAGAGTGAAGCAGGGTTGGGCAAACTACAGCCCGCTGAACATTTTTGCGGCCCTTGTACACACAATGCACACTTTTAGTCTTTTTTGTGTTAATCGACTATCACTGACTTATCACAAGTCTCTTCTACTCGAAAAGCATGCAGTGTGATAGTCGAGTCCATAGTGATCTTAGCACGCAAATATAGATCCTGCCCCCCACTTCCGACGCCCACGAAGGTAATATTGTATGGCTTGGGAAATACGCAGTTTTAACGAACGGCCAACTTCACGCAGAGAATGGAAGAAAGCATTTCTAAATCTGACACATAATATTTCGGTACTCCACTGATTCCAAGCGACTGCGCTTTGATTTTTCCAACTTGTCGAGATGTTTTTCAAAGCTGAGTTCATCATCATCGAAAGCGGTGGACGACGAGGACACTGAAACGAATTCGTCATTTTCTAGACCCACGTATCTTGAAAGCTACTGTAGATCACAGAGGTTTTTCTTGCACTGACCTGCTGATTGTCTATGAGCATCATCTCATGCTGGGGTACTGCGATAAACAGCAGCTAGAAAAATGTTATTACAAGTTTGCTTCTCTCCGCTACATAGTTTTTTCATGATTTTCCGCCACACCATTGCAGTTGCGTTGTGACAGCCACCATAACAGATATTTCTAGGTTCCAGTTCCCGCAAAAACATTCCCCGGAGTTAAAATTTTTCCTGCACCCTTTCAGTTGCCTCTAAAGCAGAGGTTTACAAACTTTTTCAGCCGTGCCCCCTTTTCGTTAGTCATTGATACTCGCACCTCGTCTAACCTCATAACCAAACACAAAAACCAACAATTTATTTGCCATTATCCTGCTTTTCAACAATATGTCGCTGTCATCCTCGCGCCCCTCTTGCATGCCCAAGTTCATGAACCCTGACTCTAAAGATTTACGAAGCAAACTTTCTGAAGTGTTCTCTTAAATCCCATTGCGTATTACTCAAACTGATTTGTGGATTTGACACATCGACCTGAGTAGATTTAATTCAAGAACGCGCATAAGTGTCAGGTAGGTTGAGTCACAACTTGTGCCTTGACCAAGAATTGCTGATTTTTTCGCCAAGTCTTATGATGATGCGGTCTGTCTTGAGCTTTCTGGCAGCAGCTGCAACTTGCCTAATATTTGTAGGAATGCTTGAAACTGGCCCACTTCCCAAAGCATCACGTATTGCCTGTTGAAGTGTATGAACAACAAACAGCATGTGGTGAATCTCACGACTTAGTAACTTCCTGCATTACACCATCTTAACGTCATGCTCATTTTCATCTGTACCATTCATTACCAGAAGTTTCACAGTTTTCGAAATCTTCCTTTACTTCATCCAACTTCTTCATGTTGCTTATCCTATCTGGTGCATTGTCGGCTGTGGCGCTTGAAACCTGCTTCTTCTCAATTTGAAAATCTTCTACAGCACAACTTCCGATACGAGCTTTTGTAAGAAGTCACTTTCATATTCGTTTCTTGCGTTTCTTGCATGTCTTTGTTTCAATCCGATAGCAAACTCTTGGATCGATCTTGTATCTAAGAGCAGTGTCACAGTACACACGTTACAATAAATTGGGTAAGTCGAGTAAGAACCCTATGAACTCGGTTTCACAGTCGCAGTTTGTACACAATCAACAAATACATGCGGATAGAATAGAATGAGACAGCAAGCTAAATATAACGGTGTGGAATTGGAAACATCTACTGTACAGAGAAAGCCTACATCTATCTGGAACCTTGAGATATCTGCGTCATATTCATAATGCATGACGAACAACAGTAATTTTTGCCCAGGCTCCAGAGTAATCCCGAACTGTTTGGAAGTGAGGCATCGTAATGGCATTGTAACTATACCTAACCGTGGCTGCATAGTCGGTTCTAAATTTGAGTGTTTTAATTACGCTGCCGGAATCAGCTAACGCCAACTCCGGTTCCGGGAATAAAAATATCCAGACTCCACGACTCCGACTCCACCTCGGGATAAAGTTGTAAAAATCTCCGACCCCGGCGCCCTGGCTGTAACAAATTCTATGAATGGCAAACAAAAAACTTTTGTCGAAACGTATTAATAAAACATCAAGCGACACTATCCATCAAAAGGAATCCTTTCCCAGCAAAGCATCAGACACTAAGATCTGCAGAGTATATTTCGCTTACTAGGTAAGCATCATCACTTCTGCGAAGTGTATGAAGTATAAAATAGAAATAAATAAAACCCATATTCTAATATTTAATATATAGGGTAAACTTCCATTTTTGACTTCAAAACAATTCCATCACAATAATTAAATAATCACTATATTAATGTTAAAATGCCTACCGAAACTGAGCTTGTCCGCAGTGCATAAGATTGAGAACAACACCTTTATAAAAATTTTAGATAGACAGCTCAGCGTGTACGAAGGCACTGGTTTACTTTTCTTCTCTAATATTATGACACGGGATATTGCAATGCTGGTAATTGTTTACGCACCACGATTTTCCTCAAGACATTTGCCATGGTGCTGCGTTTGTTGCGCCTGTGGCTTTTTCCTGCATTGCTGGTCCGAGTGTTCTTGATGCTGCTTGTTTTCCAGCTGCTTAACTGCTTTTTGCTGCACTTGTTCTTTTACCGCAGATTCTCGAGACATGCTGCGTTGGATTGACGACGGTGACGTGTTTCCGGAACCAATCTCAACACAGTCTTCGAAAGTCAAAGCTCGCATGTTCAACAAAGTTCCCGGCCTCGGCCTCTTACGATTTTCACATTCTTCCAAATTAATCAACCGTGCAATGCTAGCACGCTTCCGATCAGCAAGTTTCCTATCCGAATTGACCAGGTCTTTTTCTTGACTTACATCTTCCATTGCAGAAACTAGCCAGAGATTTTCCAGTGCAGATCCTAGTTCAAAACATGCTGCTAAAACGAAAGTAAACTTAATTATTCACATTTCTTGTGTCTTTGGCTCCAAAAGCAGCTTAAATCTTAACTTTGCGCGCATTCATTGCTCGTGTAGTTTGTTTGAAGGTACCTGGGTCCGAAAGCTTTCAGATTGGGTATGCGCAGTTTGCCCCCCTCGTAATACCCATATCTGCAATAAGATCTGTCATCGAATTTTCTGGACAAGCTTGACAGAGCATTCTTTTTGGCCACAAAACCCTGAAAGGAATTCAAAAACAAGTAAAAATTCAGAGCGAGCTTTTTCTATGGTTTTCCATCGTCGATCGAAAATTTCAATGGCAGGGGCTGTTTTTCCATTTTCCGTCAGGTTTAAGGTGTTTTTAATTGTTGTCCACGGGGGTTACAAACAATTACTACAAAATGGAACGGACATCACAGGTTACCACAAATGTGCGCTCATATCTGGCGTTATCAGACATTTTTCAACCGATGCGCTTTTTTAGTTTATTGAGCAAATAGCTCAAATCTCAAAATCCATTTTATTTTATTTTAAAGTTGCCAGTTGGTTGAAAAAATACAAGAAATACCTATTTGAATAAAAAAGTTGGACATTTCTTGCAAAGAAAAATCTTTAAAAACAAGAATGGACAAAATTGTAAGGTTTATTTCACCAAGATATAGAAGACAATTTATGAAAATAATTAATGCGTTCTTAACAATATATGAATAAATCTGGGAAACAAGAATATTTTGCTGACACCATAGGCAGCAATTTAAATTCACGGTATATACATTTTTGATGCGCAAATGTTTTGAAAACAAGCGCCTATGACAGTAATACAGCTAGAACAGAAGCAAGCCTCTTGGCAATTATCAGTTAGTTTTCTTTCACACACTGTCAAAGTGTTGAAATAGCGAGGTCTTCATTTTATAAAAGTCTAGAATGCGAACCAAAAAAATTTAATAACCTTTTAGGCTACAAAAAATTACGACCACCTGATTTATTTGTGAAGACAAAAGCAAGTTTGTTGAGACAGATAACCAGCTTCGTATGTTTTAATCACCATACAGCCGCACAATTTTTTCGGGGCTGCAAGTTACCAAGCACAATGTATACAGTTATTGATTTCTCGCTGGGCTGTCTCTATTCGTTAAACTCATTTCCGTACATTATACCTCTGCTGGGTCGATGCGCGAAACAACCCTAATATTTGACAAAGCGCAGAACAACCATCATGTCGAATGTAAGCTACAGCGTTGAGCAGCTGAAAGCACTGCACTATGAAATTTTTCAAAAGTATTGGCTTCTTGGCGTAAACTTACCCAAAGACATGGCGCGTAAGCGCTTGTAAGAAATTGCTACTTTTGCAGGTTTTTTATTTTTGTCATGATTTTTTGCTTGCGATATCACCAACATTTCTTCTCACCACGGAAAACCGACGTCGCTCAAACTTAATACTCTTAAGTTATTCTGCGTTCCATGGTGCTCCTGGGTTTACAGGGTTTAAACAAAAGACTTGAAATATTTGAAATGAACTGAACCATCTTCCTGCAATTGTTCTGCTCTGGGCAAATGTGTGTTGCACCTACAACCAGTGACGTATCCAGCCCAAAATTTTGGGAGGGGGAAATATTTTGACTTTAAGCGAACAACAGTGTTTGGTTTGGGGCACCGCCTCTCGAAGTACAAAACGACAAGTATATGAATATTGTCAAGTTGTCCATCTTAATAGCTGTACGCACATTTCTCTGTTATAGTAACTACATATTTTATATGGGTCAAACAAGCACAATCCATTCAGTGTCGACAGGGTTTATTTATTCCGTTTATAAGTTGTAAATTTCCAAACAATTTCGAAATGTAGTGTTTTAATCCTCTTTGCTATATGCTGATGGCAAAAAGCATGGAAATAAGTTTTGCACAGCAAAGCATTTTCGTAACATCCTCAGCTAACCACACGAACAAGTGTTTTGTCAAGTACAGCTCACGAGAAACTGTTCTAGCTGATTTAACTAACATCTAAAACATCAGCAGGCGCAGGCTCACTCTGTATATACTAGCAATCTTGTTGGAAATAAGCAAACGTAATATCCGCATCAAACGCGTTACAAATTTGCTGATCTATGGCCACTGACCACCCAAGGATCATATTTTTCAGAAATAGTGTATTTGACAAATCGTTTACTGCTACAGACTACTGTGCTGCAGTGCCCAGGACACGAGTATTTCAGACATGACTAAATGGTTTACTGCTACAAGTTTGACAAATGAAACCCACCATTGACAAATTAAGCGTACCGTATAAGTTAAGTAACGAAATTTTGTAAAGCCTTAAAAACTCTACTTCTGCTTTAAAACACTACAGAACGATAAGGTATACTCTAAGACTTTCTGCAAAGAACAATTGGTACAGTTACCAGAGGTAGCACTCTACACCACGAGCAATTGCATCCATGAGGCAGAGGGCAAATATATAATTATCTGCATCAAGTGATAGCAAATGTTTGCCACCAACATATCCAACAGCTCACAGTCTATCATAAATTTTTTTTCTTCACGTCAAACAAGCGAACTCATCAAGTTTTTCGCACTTTAGGACGGTCGTAAAATCAGCTGCCATAGTCAAAATAGAATTAGTTTATCTTGGGTAATGTCAGAACGCATCCTGCTTTTTTATTAACTTACTGACAGAAAATGAACGTTCACCTTCGGTTTTCGCGACTGGAAGAATAAAATAGAGCCTCAGCGCTATTTCAACTTTGGGGTGTGCGTCAACAACATCTCACTCTCGGATACGCCGCAAAAGTTTTACTGGCATGGAAACGTTTTCATCCATTTGGTTCAAGCGACTAGAGAAACGAATCATTTCATCATGGAAACATTCTTGATCCAAAGAGTAGGTCCTTTTGAATATTCGCTGCAAGATGACGAATCTTTCCGGAGGAGAGCCAAAGCAATTAGAAGAAAACATGAAACCTTTCATGAAACCCTGCTAAGGCTTTCTACTTTCAAATTCAGCACCCAGTAAGTCTAAAACAATTGTAAATGTATCAACTCAAAATTTGTCACGGGCAGTGAGATGTCGATTATCCTCATTTTCCGTACATTCCTGCACAAACCGCTTCCGCTTTGGTCTGCGTCTGTTTTTATACATGTGATTGTCAGAATCATTTTAGCCTCTTCCTTATACGAATCATAGCCATCTCTCAGTGATTTCAAAAAATTCTCCAGACCGGTATAAAATCTTAAAACTGTTGAGATGCTTTCCTTTTGCAACGTCTTACTAGCGACAGTGAACTGCCACAAAACACTGTCCAAAAAAATACACAGTACTACAAGCTCAAGCACCGTTATCTGTGTGGCTAAAGACGAAGCTTCAAATCGTTCGAAATGTTTTGCTGCGTAGAATTTGTCTGACGATAGCTGGTTGTCAGTGCGCGAACAGCGTCGTACCTAGCCGACCATCTCGTATTCCACAATGTTTTGAGTACAACGTGTTTTTGACCCACCAATGAATTCGTGAGGAGCTTCCACCTGTGCGTAGAGGCTGCAAAAAGTTGTAGAGATTCTGCACAAATCCTGTATGAATATATTTAGTGGAAAAACGGGGTGTTGAAAGCAAGCTAGTTTCAGTGTGTGGAAGCAGAACAGAAGCAATGCAAAAAATAAAATATCTTGAACTCACTGGTTACCGTAATTCAGTAAAACAAACGTAATGCGGCTGGCAATAGCGAAAAAGTTGTGCACCCTTGATCTGCATAGACGTTTGTTTTTTTGCTCGTTTCCAAGTAAATTTCGTAGTTATGCCTTTGCGTTGTTCCGCAATTTTTAGGTTTGTAATGAGTCGTCATAGAAAGAAGCTGCGCGGGGCCCTGGCCCACCTGGCCCATGCGTAAATCTGTCATTGTTTATGGGTAATGAAGGGTCAGTTTCTCAGATGTGTGGCCCCAATCGTGGCGCCGTAGTGCACTCATTGCTGGAGGTTGTTAAGCTTACGCTTTCTTGGTTTGTCGCTCGCACCAGTTAATCGTCTGTGCGCTAGTGTAAATGAAGATCTTATATAAGATCTTATCCATGTGTGAATACCAACGGCTGGTAATCGTATGACACACTCGCAGAGCTGCTGTGAATGGCAGAAGATCAAGCGTTCCCTGAATGTTATGCCATGCTCAGATATTCGATTTTGGTAAAGCGAGTCTTGAGTTAATGACATTGTTTGAATTTCACATTTTTGAAACTTGCAAACACAGACTCAAACAGCACACAAACCATTTGCTCAGACTTTAAAGAGGAATCAGTAAAACCAAAGGCCAAGACAACATTTCATTCATGTCCACAATAATTGTACTAAAAAACAAATTGGAATAATTTTCATTAACAAAGGTTTGAAGAAGAAAAATGAGAGTACAAAATTCGTAAAAAGTGTGTATGTAACATATATAAAAATTAAGCGAGATCTAATTTTTTAAACAAAAAATAACAGGAAGGAATGATCCAGTATCACGTTGTCAAAATTGAACATTTTCAAAAGATTGAAAAATTTTGTTTTCAATCTGATCATCGTTTTTTTTGTCAAACGGTCTTTTACAGCAGTGCTTGTCAACCGGGTGTATCGTACACCCCAGGGTGTACCAGAATTTTCCAAGGGTGTAGCAACTTGATGGGGTGTACCAGATATGTGCTCTTCAAGAACAGTCACGTTGTTCCACATACGTCCTTTGCTCCAGCGCAGTGTGTTAAGTTCTCACATATTTTAAAACCGTATCTGTCGGGGGTGTGCATTGTCTGTCTCTTCCCGCCTGTGTGTTTGTAATGTTGGTCAGACGACCATCACGTATTCTTTCTTCTCTTTAAATGCTACATTCGGCAGTATGTAGGTAATAAATGTTTGGGAACAATTGCTCTAGCTTGAATTTTTTGTAAAGTAATGTAACAATCATACTTTTCTCTGCAATGATTACTTGTTTTGTAGTAAAACACGTAACAATATTTTTCACATTACTTTTCAAGCAGTTAGCTGGAGCTAA
>JGI24159J19872_10008607_pt1 | contig 13360 bp, 10 predicted proteins | sample Ectturendosymbi4_FD_19872 | JGI IMG/M metagenome (IMG submission 19872) | reverse complement strand
GGTTGTTTTTTTAATACTGGGGTGTGGGGTTCCAGTTGAATCTTTGGCGGCTATTAAAACATGAATTTTGTGTGATTTGCTGATTTTGATTGCTGAGAGTTCCGCATGTTCTGCAGTCACGTGCAATGTGTCCAGGCTTTTTACAGATGTAACCTGTACGTGGGTCATAAGGCCGTGTAGGGGGTGCACGTAGGTCATTTGGTTGTGCGTTGATCTGTTGTATTTGTTGAACCTGTTGGGTTAAGCTATGTAGTTGCTGAGAGAGATAATGGTGGAGAGGTTCCATCGTTTCATCATTTAATGTATGCTTCTGGGTTTTATTTCCTGGCTTTTTTGCTTGTGGCCTTGTATTTTTTGTCTGAGGTGTTGAGTTAGCATTAAGTATTATAGGGTCTATTTCTTTAGCAGATGGTTTTGTATCTGGTTGTGGTACGGCTATGGTTTTCCAGATATGACGTAATTTATCAGGTAAATCTAATAGATTAACATCGGCGATTAAATGATAGTGTGGCTGAAGTTTAAATTTTAAGGCATCCTTTAAAGTTTCTCGAAAAATTTCGTTGCTGTCAATTTCTTGAAGAGTCATGTGAGCTTGGCTGATCGCATTCTGTAAGTCAATGGCTGGATTATTTCTCCAATCGAATTTCTGATCATTAACAGCCTGTCTTAGACGTGTATTTTTTTCCTGTTTGGTTAGGCCGTAGGATTGTTGTAGCCATGTGAAGAAAGCTTGTAACAGATTGTGAGTAGATTCACGAATTGCCTGTAGACGTTGTGCTGCAGCTGCTTGACGCGAGATTTTATGGTGTGTCATTTGATGCATAAGGGATTTTAATTTGAGTTTACCATCAATATGGATAAATTCGGCAAGAGTGGCCTGAGTGATATGCGACCACTGTATTTCACACCCTGCATCAAGTTGTGAAGGTAAATCCTTCAGGATCGAGCGAGAAAAATTGACATTTGTTTGGAAAGGTGGTTGTCTGTTACTTGTTTCAGCCCTAACTTGGTTATGCGCTTGAAATGGTGTTGTTACTGGTGGTGCTATTTGCTGTGATGTTGTTGCCGCTTGTTGCCTTGGTGTGCTGAAATCAGCACTCTTTTCGCTGACATGTGACTCTGTTATTGAGTGTAACTTCTCTAGATAGCACAAGTCCTGTTGATATTGTGTGTAAAATTTATTATCCATATCTGGGCTTAACTGTTGAAGAATAGATTTCATAAACTGCTTGCTGGATTGGAGAAGCTGAGCGTTGGCTGTTGCCGTAGTTGATTCTGTAATGCCAAAAAAGTGGGCGTTTGACCACAAGATTTTCGGGTCGTGTGTTGTTGTTATAAGCTGTCGTAAATTGACTTTGCCAAATCGCTGGTGGATCTCGTCTAGAAATTGAGTTAAGTTGATGAATTTCTGCGTAAGCTCTCTACGCTTATTGAAATCTGTTGGCGTTGTGTCGATGTAACATTGGGTGGTATAGTTGAGCAGATATTTTAAATGTCTTTCCCATGATTTGTGTGGTTTTCCGACATTTACTCTGAGCTTTTGCAATTCGGAAATTAAAGTATCGGGTGCGTCTGATTTTACTGTTGCTAGCTTAGGACACTCTTATGTGGCGGGGTTAATCTCCTGAGATCTCGGTTTAGTTTCGCTAGAGAAAGGTGGTTGCGAAACCGCTTCTGAATGTTGTGTAGATGGCCAAGAAGTTTGTAAGGTGTCACCTATGGAAGAGAGCAAGGGGGTCTGATCCGCCGTGGAATAAGGAAAGAAAGGTAGTGGTCCTGACGTTTTAGTGTAAAACTGTGGAAGCCTTTCTTGCAAACCTATTAACAATTCTAGACGTTTTTTATGGAATGTAGTTGCTGCTGGCTGTGTAGTGCAGGTTTCTGTGTAAAATTTGACGTTTTCCTGTGNTTGTGTTATAGCCAATTCTAAATGTTTTTGATTATCTTCCAAAGTGTTNGCTGGGTTGAAGCCTGGTATTTGTAGTNTTCTAATTCTCTCTTCACAGTTCTGGATATTGAAAAGATCATCTTTTNCTGAAATTGTGTTATGTATAGAGTGTATTTCAGGGTAAATTGGGGAAGTGGGTTGCGTGTCATCTGTCGGATATGGCGGTAATTCATCCTTATCTTATATAACAGTCTGGACCATTCGTAGGAGGGACAGAAAAGGGTTCGTTCGTTGTGAGCGGATATACTCATGTGTCATTTTTTGTCGTTTGCGTTCCATGTTTTTAAGATGTTTCAACTGCGATAACAAATCGTGAGTTTCCACTGCTGCTTTGTGTTGGTTGTTTTGTACATCATTAGTGAGCTTTCGAATTTGTGTTGTGGATCGGTGTTGCTCTTGTACAACTTTCTCAATGTCTGTGACTTTGGGGGTCTTTCGGCTCTTTGTTCTTTTGAGAGTCTTTTGAGATGTTTTTTTTCAGTACTTTGTGAAGTCATAGCTGCTATAAAAATTTGTATTGTGAATAGTTGCTGAGATCGCTGTGAAACGAAAGAAAAAAGAACAAGGTCAACTATTTAGATTGCATAAAAACGCTTATGAAGCACACAAAAGATTTAAATAACGGTTAATAAAGGTTTTGGTTGCTAAATGTATTTTCTTAAGTCGCCAAATAAACGTATGTAGAGTCGTCACAAGTGTATTGTTAAAGTCTCCCCCTGAGAACGTTACGTTACGTATGAGCAGTCTGCTTTTTCTTTCATATTGTATATTGTTAATATTTGGTAAGTTAAAATGAAGTATACTGTATTTTTGTTGTAAATGTTCTCTGATCGTCGTGAAGGGGCGCTGGGTTTTATCGGGGGTGCGGGCATTTATTTGATTTGCTATTTGAGTGAGTTGTTTCGTCGGTTCTGTCGATGGTGTTATTGCTGAGGCCATCGTAACTTCTGACGTGTATGTGTTAGATCTGGAACATTGGCTCCTGCGTATTGGTTGCGTTACTCTTATGGGACTCGTAACTAAGACCATAGTGGATGAGGGCGTGGTATCATGGTTACGTGTAAGTTGTATATGTGTTTTAATATATTGTAGACTGCTTGAGCGAGTAGTGGAGCTGTATTTGTTAGTCTGTTTCTCGATGGTGGTGGTTGAATTAATTTTTATAGGTGCGTGTGTTTGCCCTAAAGCAAGATGCTGCGAGGTGTCAGTATAGATAATTCGGTACAATGGTATGCTGAAAAAGTTGCCATTATCGAAAGAATGTTGTTGAATCACGTTGGATTGGAGAGAAAAAGTAGTTTGTAGAAATTGCATCATTAGTAACGTTAGTTGAATGGAATATATGTGCACTGCATGTTCTCCCATATTGTATACCATTAAGTCAAAATAATTGAACATGCGTAGTAAACTATTGCGATTGACAATACCATAGCGATGGTAATAGGTAAACGCGTTTTTATTATGGTATCTATTGTTTGAATGACTGTATTTAAAATATTCGAAGGTAAAACGTGTTTTTTCTTCTTGTATGAATTCGTATAAACAAACAGTTTGCAACATTCTTAGATATCGTGGACGTGCATTGGACCATACTAATTTATGGAAACGTACACGGTCCTCCAATCGAGCCTGTAAATTGTTTATATCTAGTGTATGTGTTGTAAGAGATCCATGTAAAAATGGTTTTTCTGAGTAGGCATATGAAAAAATTGTGTAATTTAAAATTGGAAAAATATCTTTTCCGCTCTGGTGGTAGTCTGAATGGAGCTGTTGGATGGTTGTAAAGTTAGTTAAGTAAGTACGACATGGGTGCATTTGGCTTCCCGGTTCCTGTAGTTTATCTTGTGCTCGCAGAAATGTATATTCTAGATCTCCCAAATGGGGAGCGTAATACTGTCGTCACTGTAAATTGCATTTCCATTCAGGATTTGGCAGTTGCCAAGAGTAAATGGTCGGCTGATATTCTGTAACTTTGTGACGTAAATAATTGATTCCTGGTTTCTTCACATACTTTCCATCAGCATAATAATACCTGTTGCCTCTCGAATATGAATAAATTGTTCGTGTCGTTTGGAAATGGTCCGGTGCAAAAATATTTTTGTGGTAACCTAGTAAACTGTCAGATTGCTGATGTATCCACCAAACCTTTGGAATGAAGAGTAACTCTTCTCCAATGGTGAGGCGAAGGTCGTAACCTTGGTCTTCTGGCGTGGACCATTCAGAATTTAGTACTTCGGGGTATCCTGTGTTTTTAATATATACTGCTAAGGGTGCACGGTAGTGTGGCACGACATTTCTAAGTCTTGATTTTGGGAACGTAACGCTATGCTGCGTATTATTTATACGATATGCGCGAGTGATCGCCTCTTCATGACATTCACTTGGGATAGTTGGATATTTATCACCGATGGTGTGGTGAACCTGCTTTATAAGGGGTAGTCTGTTCAAACCAACATAACAACGGCCTCTGAATTCATTGGGCCAATAATGTTGTTTGTTAAAAAGTTTAAATTCAACAAATTTAAATCGTTCATAAAAGTAAGAAACGATGTGGAATATATATAGCAATGCGTCTGAAGAGCTGTCTAGAAACATGTTGTAAGGTGGTCTACGTCCGTCAATGCTTCGAATATCATAACGGGGCGTTCTTCTAACTGTAAACATATCATTTCGAAATCATAACTCTTATCTGGCGGTGTGTGATCAATATGAGTCCATCTTTGTGGCGACCATGAGATCCTCCTGTAGTGAAAGCACGCGCATTCCGGATTCACATTTAATGGTGGTATCAAAGGTTTAGAGTCTCTTTCCGTTGTAATCTGTTGTCCGTTTTGTTGTATATTGTGTTGAAATGTGAGGAGGTCACACGGAGTTACAAGTAGGNGCTTGACATTANCTCGCACAGTGTGTTGTTGATACTTCGGTATATCAACAATTGTCACTCCATGTTTTCGCAAGGCTGTCTGTAGGGTTGGTAAATCTGTGGCATATTGTCTAGCTAATGCAACGATAAAGATGTTCAAACAAAAGGACAGAGAAATGCAGTATTTCTGTAGCATTCTTCAAAAATTCAAGGTACGTTAATGTAGAGTCCGATTGTTGATGGCCTGGAGAGAGACCTGCGCGTAAAAAGGATGAGCTAATGATGTTGATGAGCTGTTGACAAGATAATTATAAATGCCATATGCAATAGCAGATCCTATGAAAAAGGCTCCAGTAACAGTCGCAATTAGTTTTGCGGGTGTAAAAATCGAGAGTTCTTCAGTCGGTAGCTCAGGAAGAGTGTAACGTTGTTCAAAGTCCATTGGTCCTGAAATTCTGAAACGGTTCCAGGAATAAAGGCGATTGCCTATGATTGCATGTTGATAAATCTCGTCTTTTGAAAATTTGGAATTATTTGCAAGCAATCTGAACATACATACATATTTTGCAAGGGCTCTTATGCTCTGTAAAATGCCCTGTCTTTTGTAATGAATTTGCCACAACTTTCGTGTATAAAGTTGTGTTTATTGCTTGCTAGTGAACCTAGCGTTGTCAGCTTCTAGGGCACGTTGTTTGGCTTGCCAAAATTGTCCTGGTATCTCCTTTTTGTGATATGCACCCTCTTGGGCTATATTAAATTGAGCTTCTGTAAAAAGTGTTTTTATTTGATAGTTTTCAAACATTTGCTGGTAGTGTTTTGATGCGTTTTCAAACGTTAGGTAAGTCTTCGTCAAATTATGTAAAATGGCAGAAAGCTTTTGGTGTTGTTGCTCATTTTGGTTGTGAGTATGATTCTCGAATGCGNTGGACCAAGAAAACCAANTTAGGTTATATTGAGAATACTGTTCTGCTTTCTGGGAAAGTCGTCGGTAGGAATCCTGGGGGTTACCCGGATCAGGAAGTTGCTGACAAATCTCTCTTGTGTTTTCAGGAGGTCTAATGTTAAGTAAACGTACTTCTAATTTTCCAAAGGGTTGTGCATATGCTTCGAAAAGCGGTGGGCAACACCATGGGTGTCTCCAAATATCGGTTATGTTCCAATTATAATATTCCGATGTAGCTGTATTAATGTATACCTTAAAATGTGCCTTCTTTAGTAATTCTATTCTACCGTTGTGGAAATATCCCTTGTTTTGATACTCATATCCTATGACCATATATTGTGGACGTAAAAGATCGTGGCATTAAAAAAACTTTTTGCGGTACGAGAGCAGGTTGGGTGTGATAGGTAGTAGCCAAAGGGTTTTTTGAAGTTTCGTGATTCGCGGGCCTACCCAAACTGTTAATACGTATCCATGTTTATGCGTTGGCGAATTAGAGCGAACGTTATAGCCACGTCTATTCCAGAGAAGGAAGATGCGATCGGTATAATTTTTTTCTGTTGTGAAATTTAATAAAGGTTCTCCCTGAAAGAAAATGCGATAAGTTGATTGATTCACTTGTTGCAAACGAATCTGCTGTTCTAGGTCGCCTCGTTGTATATTAGTAGAGTTGACACGTGGCTCAAAGTAGCGGTGGTACGTTGATTGAATCTGTGGGAATTATGTCAGAGGGAGATAACATGNAAGAATCTCTTTCCTCAACCAATGGGGGTGGTCTGTATAATGTAATTGCCAACNAATGAAAGTGTGACGCTCAAAAAAGGAGGCTAATGCATATGTAATGAGTGTTGCAGCTTCCGGTGCCAGTGCTGTGTAAAACGGACGAGTTTNATTTCGAGTAGTGTGCTTTATTCTGAATCTCGGTGTGAACCCGGGTGTCATAAAAAAGACGCCGACCTTACAGTTAGGCGGTGGGTGTCTTAATGTGGTGATTTTGTTAGGAATGTAATATTTACGGTCAATGGTGTGACACGTTTCTATCGGGCTCGAGTAATAAAGAGGTATTAAAAATTTTGCCAGATGTACTAAGTAATGCTTCAAGGGATCTCTCGTTATTCTTCGAAAAAATTGTGCGTGATTACAGAGTAAATTTAAGAAATTGGGGAATGGTTGTGAGAAGTTTCTGTGTTCTTCTCGTGGGACATTGACTATGACTTGGTCTTGTCGGATAAGTGAGCTGAATACTGTTTTTAATTCACTTGAGCAGCTTCGGGCATTTCTATGATTGCCCGCTACCAATTGTACTAAATATATAAAGTTTAAGAGAAGTTTCATGTTGAAATGTACCTGTTTTAGAATAGATAAAATATTTGTTAATTCAAGAGTTCTGCCTTGCATGCATATGCAGCGATTCTCTTTTTATTCTCGAAATAATGGCTGATACTAATGTCACAACATTTATCATACTTTTTACAATTATAATTCTGACATGCCTGTGCACGTTATATACAAACTTGAATAAGCACATAAAAGTAAATGTGAGGATATAAGTTGTCAAACAGAAGTGCACGGTGCTCACGGTCTTTTATGAAAAGACTTGAGAAGACTCGTAAATAGCCTTCACATGCTATATTATGGCGATCTTGTCGTTTAGCAGTCTTTTTATATTCATCCGATTAACCGTATTCGTAGGGTAGATGGTAGGGAGCCATCACTGCTTCATTTTTTATGTCCGAGTTGTGCCCAATGCTTGGGATACGTCTCACGAATGTAAGCATAGACGATTTCCTCCTTTATACCAAGATACCGCGCCATTTGTTGGGTCTTTGTCGCATCCAGTGAGTGGTCAGCAAGGAGATGATGAATATTTTCTTGCAGAATTGGTGAGCAATAAATGGCAGCAATGTTATCTATCAATCTCGGAGCCTCTCTCAGAGCGTCCCTGTTTCCATACATCAAGCCATAAATTGGAACATTTGCATCACCGGCATGATCGGCTTGTGACTCCGGTGAAAAATTCAATCTGACTGGTTGTAGAGTCTGGCGGTGTATGCCAGGAGTCAGAGTTAACTCTGGAGATTTTGGCGTATCTGGCAGAAGAGGGCACGCCTGTAGGAATCGCATGCTGGTTGATCGTTGGAGCAAAGCCCGAGTGGCATATGGATTAGGCTTTGGATTGTCAAGCATTGGATGGGGCTGACCTATTGGTTCTGGTCTTTGCTCTTCGGGGCTGATGCAAATGGGGATAGGCATTTTGACGTTTGTTGAGTCCGGCAAATAAGGAGTCGCTCTTGCCGTGATCTGAGTTGCCAGTTTGTACAAAAAGTTATGTTAGTTTTGAAACTCTAAATCTGTGAAAAGGGAATATACGATTATATTCGCGATGCATGGAAAACGCACACGAATGTATAAAAATGGAATAATTCACATCACATGATTTAATAAGCAATACACAAATCCAAAGACTGGCGTATTGATATAATTGCTCTTGCTTGTCTCAACCATTGAAGTCATGTTGAGGACACAAAAAAATATGACACTCTCCAGCACAGAAAACAATGTTAAATCACACATTCTGAGTTGATATCAGCAGTTATGTAAAGGTTGGGCTATTGTTTTAGCCCTTTCCTTGAGTAAATATTTTCCCACAGCGGGAATATTGTCAGTTTGTCATATGATATACGATGCAATATCCAACATGTGCATGTCTTTGTATATATTAGTCACTGTTCACACAACGGTTTCCATGAGGAAGTTTTTTTCCAGTCTTCTTTTCATTTTCCCACCTTGCTGTGTATCTCCTTGATTATTTGCACTCTCTTCCAGCTTGAAGAAAAATGTCACAAGTAAAATGTATTTTATTGTATAGATTGAAATCTAGATTGCCAATATAATTTTTGTATCCATAAATTAAGACATAAGTTTTATAGAAAAGTGCATCCTCGTTATGAATCCGAAAAAGGGTCATTTTTACATAATCAAGCGTTGTAGGCAGTTGGTGTTTCCGCAGAAAATTAGCGATGGATTGTACGATAAGGTGTCTGTGAGACGTAGGGAAGCTACACACAGGTATCACTATATCGGGTTGAGTTGTCAATGCCTGAAGCATTTTTGGCGTACAAACGAACTGCTGCTTGTTCTTTGCGGTTTCGCGATTGCGTAATCGTTTTACCAGATTCATTTCACAAGCTTTTACAAAACATAATCTAGCTGTATGTCAAGTCAAATTCAATACGTAAATACAAAGAAAAGTCAAAAACATGGCAAAATGGCTTATGTGTCTTGACTGGTAAGACTTGTCACCAGTTTGTGACGTTTTGCAGAGCCTCTTGTATAAACTCTAAGAATCGCGAACAAGATGTTTGACTGTCAGTGTGGTGTGCGGGTTTGCTGCTAGATCGTGCTTCCAATGTGACTTTGCTTCGTGTGTACAATTTCGACAGGGTGTGGTTCATCACAAGTCTCGCCAGTGCGTCTTGTTTATCATATGCTGGTTTGCAACGTGGAAAAACCTGTTGCGACGTGGAAAAACCTGTTGTAAAAACACTATCTAATTTATACTGAAAAGTGAAAGGTTATGTAAAGCTCCATATAGGAAATATGTTTAAATATGAAGAAGGTATTCCCTATGTGTCTTTAAAGAACCTTTGTAGGATTGTGATATCCACTAATCTGTCAAAAGGTTCCACATTAGCATAACTTCCTAATTGATTATCCTTTCTGGGTTATGTGCTTGCGTTAAACGTCGTTTCTGAAATGCAATCTTGGTTTGGGTGCATCGTCTGGCACTGTGACCCCATTTTTGACACCCGTCGCATATTTGCTTTGCATCAGAAAGCATAAGTTGTGCTATTTGCTCTAGGTCATCTTCTCTCTTGTAGCAAATGTAATAGGTATCGAGTTGCCTCTTAATAGCACGAGGATTCAATTCGTCCCATAAGCTGTGAAATATCGCTGGTGAATTAGCTTTCAGCGCACGTTTATTTCCTTGAAAAAATTAGCATCATGAATCAATTCTTCAGTTGTTGTTTTATAGCTTTTGGCGAGATCACAAAGTTGTTTCCACGTATCTTTTCTTAAGGGATTCAAACATAAGGAGTAAGGTTCCTTTGTATTCAGCGAAACCTAGAAAAAGTGACATTATTTACCTGTTCGAATTTTATTCCATATTACTTGTAAATGAGCGGACGTCCAATCCAGGGGGTAGTGTTGATGATTACAAACCCAACACGCATTGTAAGCTTTAGACGTCACTACCAGTCTCAATTCTCCTGGCGGTGTGTGGAAATACGTAATGTGTATCCACATAAGCAAGAGTTGATATTGCATAACTTTGGATTTTAATAAATCTATCCGTGATTTATATTCTTGAGGCAAGTAACTGTGGCACTCCCCTTCTAAAGAAGAAAACTACTACACATTTAGGACAATTCCGCGAGAGCACTGATAAATAGGAAGTGTCCTTGGCACGCCCACGTTAACAATTAAGAAACTTAGACCCGCCGGTTTCGCTCGACATGCTCAGTTTATCACAATAAAATTGTATTCACTCATGGTTTTATTAGTATAACTGCGATATTCATCACAACAGGGGTTTATCTCAACAATCGTCAATCAAGGTATGCAACATAAGTTACTGCAAACATCAGGGGTTAACAACAGTGGTTAAATACGAATTCAATTCTCACATGGAGGAGAGAGTAAGCTTTCCTATTAGACTAACCTGAAATGGTTTGTCTGAAAATTGGTTATAGCCTGAGTTTGTACAGGTCATAAACCGTTCTGGGGTATTAGTTAGCTACAAGCGTGTCCTGGTTCACGAATTTACCAGACCTCACTCGTTCGCCAACTATTTCTACTAAGTCTTGATCTCGCCTATCAGACTACCTGTAGGTGAGATGCTACTCCAAGGAAGGCTGTGAGCAAGACTGATTTCAGTAGTGAATTTAGGGTCACGAGGAAAACACAACAGGTCGCGTCGTGATCACGTGTTCAATCGNGTGATTTACGTTAATTTCGAAATGAAAGTTTTATGCTTCAGCGAGTATCGTTTTTATCGTAAATTTTGTTAATATTTTCGATGCGGATTTTATTGCAAATGATTTNTACATTATTACAGATTACTCTCTTCCTGGATATGACTTACGATAAATATGCAAAGCGCAATTTTACAATATGTCAATTGGACACACACGGCAATGTTCTAAAAGCGTTAATGTCTTTATTCGTCGCTTAGTTTCCATCTTCGTCTGGCTTGTCGCAATTTCGTCGGTGAACTTCTAGTTTGCTTTTGTCAATTTATTTAATCAAAGTCTTCTTTCGTTGCTGTTTCAGGATCACCAGACATGTCATGTTGAGGAGCCAAGACGAACTCAACATTCCTCTCCGCTCTATTTGATTGAAAACGTCAGTGTCTTTCCATAAGGGTTGAATACATAAAGTGAATGAAGAAGATAAAGAATTAGAAAGTTCTTCATTGATAATTCCAATGTTTAGAAGGTAACTTTCCGGAGGGTATTCTTCGATAATGTTGTTACCCTGCTTCAAGGATGAAAGATGAATTAGATCGGAAATCTTGATTAGTTGATTGTCGGGGACCTCATAATGTAAAGTCCTCTGTTGATACTGAGTTCAGGTTAAGATTCGTTCCTGAANTCTATACAGAAATCGATGTTGTCTTCATGAAGAACNTTGTTGAATTCGTATCGATATGTGAAATAAAAGAAATTGATTAAAAGACTTCCTTTGTGGACGCATCTCGTGACTCATTTTCTGAAACATAATATCTCTTAAAATAAAAGTTTTTATAACATTGGTGTTTTGAATACAAAGTAAAGTTTTCTGAGAAACTTTCAAAATTCAAGCTAGATATAGCAATATCCATACATTTTTCTTTCATATCTATCCTTAATATGTAAAGCAATATTANTCAGTTATGATAGTAATGTCGTGTTCTTCATGATCGTAATCGAGCACGTATAAATATCACAGAAATAGGAACTCGTTAAACCTGAAANGTTGTGGANTAATCTTATGAGAACCTTCTTTTTAAAACCCGGGGGTATGAGCAAGCGTGTTACCCGGTTATTCTTAAGACAATTTCACGACATACAATTTTGCTTAGCAAAATAAGGTTCTTTTCACAAGGTTTCTGAACCGGAAATTATATTCAATTTTTATTAGGTAGTCTTTCCTCAACACCATCTAAGTGATGTGAGACATTTCGTTTGCTCAGTAGCCACAATAGTTATATTGTTTAAAACTACATCTGTTTCATAAAGTTTATAAAACGAAAATTTTCGTCAATTTTCTTTCAGTCAACCTTCTCCAGTCAACCTTTAATACGGTATAAACCTCGATGGGTGTTATCAGGCATGATCGTTTGTCAACTTGTGCCCTAATAGTTTTAAGATGCCTGATGATCTCCAACATGGCTATTATGAGGCTGAATATCTGCAACTAAATATGTTTCCTCACCTTTCAATTTATGGTCCAACTATCAGTGAAATGGATATTCTCAAAATTCAAGGTTTGTAGTTTTTCATACCAGACATGACTTCCTTTTCCACGTTTTATAAGTGGAATGCTTAGTCATCCCGAATATGGTCACGGATAGGGTCTTATTGTTCAACTTTGTATTTAGGACCTCTAATGAAAACTGCAGCCATAAAGATGGCCTTCCGAATTCTCTATACCAAGAATTCTAAGATAAATTTCGCTAAATCTTGATCGTCAACGAACATGATCTGCTAATAATGTTTATTTTTCGGCGTTTCCGGAGAAGACCTCTTGTAATAGTTCTTTAATAATATCCAGAGATTTCCCTATTGAACTGCCTTTATTAGGGTCTAAAGGATGACATTTAACAGTTTGATAGATCTTTTTTTTCATGTGGCAATTTATTTACAGCTGGAAACAATGTCAGGATTTCTTTCAATCTTAGTTGCGGTAACATTTTTACGGAACGTTACCGTTAAGTCTAGTACTGTTATTGAGGTATTAAATTTATGAAAAAATCCATTTTGTTATTTACAAGGGAAACAAGGGAAACGTTACCTCTTAACTGAGCTTGTCCATAAGTTAGTTCACGTCTTGCACCTATCTAGCCGGGCTGTTTAAGGGTAGTAATTAGTGGTTATGAAATTTATATATGATTGTTCTTAATTTCAAACGGGATTATTTCTTGTTATAACAGTCTTGTGACAAGGAATCGAAGTATGAACTATTTTCTGTAAAGAACTGGCACTCAATAAATTAAACTATTCTACTTTTAAGACCTTAAACTATGATATACAAAAACACTTGGTTCTAGGTACATTAATTGATGAGAGTATCATTCCTGGAGTTGGGCAATGGCTGTGAAGGACTACTGTTCTAAATTTTAACTCATTAACTACGATGACCTGCCGATTCCTATGACATCCGTGGATGTCATACCTAGGATGCTAAATGTAAAGGTAGTCCTTCAGAATTTCGGACTTCTCGCAATCTTGTACAGGCGCCGTGCAGATGGTGTTCTCACTCCTTCCGTGTTCTGCTGACCTCGTTATCCTCATCCTTATTAAGCACCATGTTATTGTTTTTGTGACAGGGAAATGGGACAGATACT
>JGI24159J19872_10008606_pt1 | contig 13360 bp, 7 predicted proteins | sample Ectturendosymbi4_FD_19872 | JGI IMG/M metagenome (IMG submission 19872) | reverse complement strand
ATAAGTAAACGAATAGCTCGCGGAGCCCCGAGGTTTCTCTCGCGGAGCCCTGGGGCTCCGTACGGAGCACTTTGAGAACCTATGGATTACGGCACAAATAAACGATCTGTGGCGAAACAATTGAATTATGAACTACAGTGGGTCAGCAGCGTAAAGTGCGAAACCGTCGAAAGCAAGACAAAAAAGTGTGAGTTCGACGTTCATCCAATTTTAAGCAAATGTATTCGAAAACTGGGATTATTAAGCAGGGTTTTGGGTTTATTAAGCGATTTTTTTTGTAACAGGAATAGATGGAGTAATTCCGGACCGGACGATTTTGGGTGGGCTTAATAAGCGGGGACTAACTGTATTTACAGGTGATAAGTGCTTTCACATTCTGCGTCTGTTATCAGACCACATGTTATTCATGACAAAACAAATTCTCTCAACGAGAGCTGATGTACCAGGTGTAGGACTATGCTGGCTGACTCAATGCGTAACCGAGACTTTTTGGCTGGCTCGCCGGGACAGCCTGAAAACCGGGACTGTCCCGGCTGAAACGAGACGCATATTGTATGCCTAACTCCGTCATCACTGCACAGACAGGGTGCCCTGTTAGGTAATTTACTGCCATGGTTTGAAGTGTGTTTATCGTGCGCGAAGAACCTCACACCTGATGTAGGGAAAGAGGGTGAAAATTTTCAGAGCGCACTCACCACGATTGCTTGTGTCCACTGCTGACCGGATAAAAGCACTGAACTAAAATGTTCAAAAATTGTCAGTGATAGTTAAGAACTTTGTACACGAGGTGTGTGCAAAACCCAGTCATTCGCTTTTGCTCTTTCCAGCTCTGTTTATACCCAGCTCAGGAGACGCTAGCCAGCTTGGCCTAAGTCAGTTTTCCACTAAATTTTGAAAATAGTTGAAACACACTTATTAACCTGTTTCCCTCAGTTGCTGATTTTTCCCGAAATATGCATAAGTTTTGTATTTTTTGAGTAAGGGGGGTTACGGCCAAGATAGCAGTGGGTTCCTCACGTGTGATACAAAAGCTGTGCTGTTGTAGAATATCTGGCTTACAACGCCATTTTTTCTGATTGATGGGCAACCTTCGTACCTGCGTCCTATGAGCGAATTCACCGATAAGACAAGCTGAGTCGACGCGGGTGGATCGTAGTTAACCAGGTTCAACTTTTTTTTGCGGATATCGACAAAAAAGCTGCATCAAGATAACCAGAAAACGAGTGCAAAGGAAATGTTAACGACAAAATGTAGAATTAATGATTCTGCTTCGATGAAAACTGTAATCGATCTCAGAAGAAACTACGGCTACTTTTCAAGTTTTCTGTGTTTCAAACACAAACACAACTCCCTCCATAAATTTTGCGACAACAATGCTCTCAGCGAAAGCCTGAAGAAGCATATTAACTCAAATGTTTACGGTTTCAGGTGTTAAGAGGTTTTCCATTCTAATATACTAGAACGTAGGTCGTAACATGCTAGACTAGAGTATCAAAGAACCCGTGTGTCCTTGTGTTGAAAGCAGTTTCAAATTTTAGATGTAGTTAAAAGTTTTGGTTGGGTCAAGTTTGACTGATAGAATTATGTTTTCTGTTGTCGTAGTTCTTCTAACAGACGCTGACCGGGCAAAAACCCCATGCTGAAGATTGTACTAGAACTTACGTCATGGTCTACGTATCTGTGCTACGAATTATGTGCTATGTAATGTATCTGCTTCGAGGCGTTGTCTTCCTTTGGAAATATTTTGAAAATTGTCGCAAAAACTGACTTACAGACAAGCAAATAAAATCCCGTCTAATTGTTTTGTCGCAATGCTAACTAAAAATAACACTGCCGGTGTTTTTTGATAGCAATAGTGCCCTTGTAAACTATAAGTCATTGAGCTAAATGCGCGCATTGGTTCAAAGTGCAGTTGTGACCGATAAGCACAAGGAAGTGAAAAACGTCCTCTTTCTTGCGCATAACCGTGGTCTTAAAATCATGCAAAAGACCTACACACTCAACAAAGCTAAACGAAGTTCCAAGAAACACACAATATGGCCCACATTGATTAATTTGGAACACTGACTTAGGTATTTATGCCTATGCCCTTATTTCTTAGTGCGTAAAAGGCAAACTCTTAGAAAAGGGCTCCAAATCATCGCAACTGCGAAAGGTAGATGTGGGACTAGGTTGATAAAAAAATTAAATTTGTTTCGCATTTCAATTTATGAAGTAAATTCAAGAGCGTAATATACATATGAAGGCACCAAAACTTGTAAAGTTTTGAAACTGGACACTTGAAAGTTGCCCACAATTTGCAATGACACTAATTTATTAAAAAAACAAAACAAGAACAACAGCAGTCGTTGAAAGCAAGTTAAATTTTTCTTTTTGTCTGGGAATTTGCTTCTGCGTGAAAGTCCATTTCACATTTTTAATTGTTTATTTTTTTTATTTTATTTTATTTTTATTTAACGATGTAATTGTTTGAAGTCATTTGATTTTAAATTGTTGTTTGTCTACACATTAAAGTTGTTGAGGGGCCATCTTTGGCAAATTTGCACAATTTTTGCTGTGGCTCTAGAGTGGTTCATAAACCTTTTAACAAAATAATGCAAGTAATAAGTGCCAAACTCTCAAAGGAAGGGCCCACGACATTAATGAAAATGGGGAGCCCGAGGTAGTCGTTTCGTTCGCCTCCCCTAACACCCACCATTCACCACGACTATCCGTAAGTATAGCAGCTCAACCAATTCATCATAAACAGTAGGTGTCACAATATGATCCAGGACCTGTGAAGCGGCCGCAATAAAGTTTGTCACAATATGGTGAATATCGGCAGCGTTTGTGAATTTTCAAGGCTATAAATTTCTTAGGGTGGAACACAACAGAAAACCAAGACAGACAGGGCAGCGGCGGTTGCGTAATCAAACGTAGAAATTCAGATAAAATGGAGGTGGTAACTTAAAACTAGTGAAGCGCTGACATTTTCTATTCATATTACAGCTCAGATAAAAACGGTTGATTTTTTCCATTACTCTTAATTTTGCTTTTAGAAAATATTATGGAAAATCCATCACATTTCAAACGATACAGATCTAAATTGCTCGTAAAACTTCAGCCACACTTGGAGTCGAAATCGGAACAGTGACATTTTTTCATGCCCAAATTGTTTCTGCCTCCCTGCAAAAAGCCTTTCCACTCACCAATGAACAAATAACTCACTAATGAAAAAATCAGATGCAGAAAAGTATGTAACATTGTTGAAAATTCAAACAAAATTGATTTTAGGTTTCATTATACTTTGCAGGCAGCTCTTGACTGGCGTGCGGAATACACTTTGAAGCATCCCTGGATAGAGCATATGCCCTGTTGATAAATTGTTTTAATTAGCATTTCCGTATTTGAACGATAGAGAAGTAATCTAGGGGAACAAGTTTTGAACAGGACACCTAAATTTGGTCAGGGTTTTGTTTTACCGGAGAAAAAGCCGTTATTGGAGTGGTTGGACTCGTAAGACATGGTAAACTGTGACTTTTATAGGGTTTATGATGACATATGAAATGTGTGCGGAACAAGGTATATCCAGTGCCTCCAGATATCTAAAGTAACTGTTAATTAGGATCCCTGCATCAATAATCCAGGCATGCAATTTACGAATTAGCGTGGTGGATATTGTTTGCTATAGCTTGTGACCGCGCAGTGAAAGGGTTTTAGATCAGTGCACTCAACCTTGTTTTTCTCCTTGAAATCTTTTCAGGGTCAAAACAACGCTGCAAATGTCAAGATAGTCAGGTGGCTTCATTTCAAAATACTGCTGGCCAAAACTTTTTGCACTAGCCGATCGGCTGAACCCAAACGTCTCCGAGGTGTTGGTCCGGTTTCATTACTGTATTTCTTGTTTTATGAAGAATACGACACTCAAACCTGGGGGCCGTTTTTTCATTGGATCACACATTGCCGTGTCACCATCATACCGCAAGATGGGTTTTGCAGCCAAGGGCATTCAGGTAAGCAGCATCGCCAGCATGATAAGCTGCTTGGTTCAGTCGTTCTAAATCTAAAACATCAGTTCCAATTGTCAGTACAGCGCTCACTTCTCTATTGTTAAGTCGATTTCGCTGCAAGAGTAGTTGGCTATAGTACACTAGCCACAAATTTCGTTATATTTTGATCTACATCTAACTGCAAAACGAAACGAAAATACGCTTCTTGATATGCAGAAAAAAGGTCTGCGCTTCAGTTCCTGCTTCTTTAAGAAATGCTGACGTTGATTCCGGTAATCATTTTGCAGTCTTGTTTGAGTTCCTTTGCAAACGTCGGATTTTGCTCAGCTTTTTACGTTGCTTTTACTGCAAATGTGTTAGCCACAGTCATCGGAAAAACAGTAAACAAGGAAGACTTTCTCCAACATTTTGAACTTTTGCCTGAAAAATGTAATGGCATTCAAGCCGGCCCATTGAACCACAAANAGAGAAGCATTTATTTGTTTGTTTTTTAAAGACCTCACGCGCAATCAGAATGCGTCAGCAGTGCAACAGTGTCTGCTTTCTGGTANAGGAGATTTTCAATAAGGTTGTCTGCCTTAAAAATAATCTTGTGCAAACTAATTAAGAAAAGTTTTTGCTTAATTGCATAAAACCTTAGGCAATTAGGACAAATTGAAAGTTGCCCCACATTTTGTTAAACTTTTGTTTGCGGAAGGTTACCGTAATCTCTCGCCTCCCACCTATGGCTGTGCCCACATAGCGATGGTCAATAAAGTTTTTACAACAGGAAACGGTGCACTTTTTCACCTACCTGGTGCAACTGACGGAATGCCCTCAAGTTCTGGTCGACACTGGAGTGAGAAATTGTTATGCAGCTCTCAAAACAGCTGGTTTCAAAGAAGTTGGTCGATCTTCCTACCACGGAATGACGAGGTGGCTACTTATTTTGGACACTCGCGATGTGGAGTAATGGACGTTAAAGTGCCACGCGCACGGTATTCCGACTTGCCCACACTGGGGACTGTGAGACGGCAGGACTACGCTTGTGCCGATTGTGCATAGAAGACACTTGGTGGGGTTGGTAGTTTTGTCAAAACCTTTTGGCATGGCAATAGCTGATTTTATCAAGTTCTCTGCAAAGCAGGACAAGTTGTTCCCCTGCCTGACTTCCTTCACGGATTGAGATTGTCGTGGGACATTTGTTACGACTAGACAGCGAATTTTCGTTGCTATGAACTCGTCTTTGCTCATTTGCCTTCATTGCATGAAACAATTTGAAACAACGTGGTGTCGTAGTGAAAATTTCAAGATCTCGCGTAGCAAGCAAATCACAACAGCATCTAAAAGTACATCGCTTGTGAGCTAATGGTGTTACTATTGGCACAATGCAAACTGAACCAATTTGATACAAAACACAGCTGGGTTATGAATTTTGTGTCGCTGCGGTTGCAATGTTTAGTCACTTACTGCCGAATTTCCTACAAATGCACCGAACTATTTTACGAAAGCAATTTATTGCAATTATTTTGTCCATTTTTTTGTGCAAAACATCAAACTGTTCCCTTGCAGCGGCCAGGGTTCCTACACAATTTTGAATATCGATTTCCAGACTTTTTCCGAATTTTTTTTCATAACGTTTCCGAATGAGGTACCCATGTCGAATACAGGCACTATAACAGTTAATACGATCAAAGTAAAATTCTCAATGTGATCAAAAATATCAGAATAAAATTTTATCAAAACGCATGTGAAAAAATCAAATCTGGAATATTATTTCGTTTTTCCATTCCAACACACCAAAAAAATTTATTCCAGACTGGAAAATTACCAAGACTCCGTAGGAACTCTGCTTAAGGTGTGCAGACCTCAATGAATGGTTTTAAGCAATCAGTCGCCATAGAGGTAACGCGCTGCCTACCTTTCACCAAGCTTCGTTGATCTAAATACCAAAGTGTTATTAAGTTGTTGAACTTCAAATGCTGTGTCGCGCGCTTTGCTGTGGAGAATACAAGCTGAAGCCGATTAGTGATAAACGCATTGGGATGTACTGCAGATGCTGTACGTACGGTCAGCGCCGGGTGTGTCAATAGGCTATGTAGGCTCAAGCGTAGGGCCTGAAGAAAACTGTGCTATGTACAGTCCCGTCGTTACGGAGGGGCTTGGTGGGCTTACCCCCCAAAACAAAGCTCCAAGCCCCCCAAATTGAAACATGAAACACAATAAATCAGTAGAGTTTTTGTCAATCTTTAGAATGTCAAACACCCCGCACAAACGCAAAGCCCCTCTATTGAAAACTTTCTGGCGACGGTTTTGGGTATGCGTAGAGTCAATTGCCGGTATATGATCAGTTCAATAAATATTCATCAAAAATATATGTCTTCTCTTAATTACTATTTAAGTTTAGTGTTATTTACCTAATCCTGAGTTGGTCGGACTACCGCCCGCGGGCCGCATCCGGCCCCCCAAATACTTTGCCCATATTTGTCAGATGCAAATATACAGCAATTATGAAAGTTTAAACTACAAGTTTTACTCCAGACTTTGAAAGGCTTGTTCAAAACTGTGGACCGTTGCATTTATCTCATTGGTATATACAACTTTTATTAAATAAAAGTGTAAACAAAATGATGTGATTTTATTGGTATTATTGTACTACAATACATTATAACAACCTATTTTAGCATAGATTACAATTAGGTAAATCGCACTGTATCCGTTCCTCCAGTGGCCAGGCAGTCGCCAATTCGACCCTCGGATCAAAAAGTTTGGTGACCTCTGAAATAATCAGTTTTCGTTTTGATAACGTCAGGGTCTTCCAACGAGTTTCCATGAATTTCAATATGACCGTTGGTCACGTCGCATGCTGGCTATTGTGTCATCGAACTCAAAGCACGTTGGCTTCGTCCTCGGGGCTCTCACAAATGCAACTCAAAAAACCCTGAAACAGTACCAAAAAATCCCTGTTTTACATTTTAAAAATTCCAAAATCTGTGGTGGTGCTGCATAAAAGTGGAGCGCCATGACAAGTGTTAAAAATAGAACCAGTGTTGCCATTTTAGCTGTTTTGCCGCTAGATCTAGCAGGTTTTTTTCACTGTTAGCTGGAAATTTTTCAATCTAGCAGCTAGCTGGTTTTCTAGTAGGATTTTGAAAACGTTTTAGCAGGTAACAAATACCTGACAAAAAATTGTATGAACAGTTTTTGGTGATTATCTTTTAACTTTTCCTTCTTTTTCATCAAAAAATACTTTGTTTGTTTGATAACGCTTTGAAATGGGCAGGGCCTGGTACAAGCTGCCTCCATCATTTCGAGTTTTTATTGTGACGCATCCAACCTACTTCAAGCAGATAATTACGTCATAATAACAAGTACTGTAACTTCACGACGTGGTAACAGTGTTGCCATTTAGCTGATTTGCTGCTAAATCTAGCAAATGTTTCTCACTGTTTGCTTAAAATTTTTAATCTAGCAGTTTGTTGATTTTCTAGTACGATTTTGAAAAACGTTCGGCAGGTTTAGCAGGTAACAAATTCCTGGTCAAATATTTGTTCCAACATTTTTAGAGCAATGTCTATGGAAAGAAGTCCTTTGTCAGCAAAGAATCAGACACTTTAATATCTTACAGAGTATATGTTTCGCCTACGATGTTGGCATCATCAGCTCTTATTCAAATATTTTTAGAGATGAAATTGAAAAATTTTACACCTTCTTCATCAAAAAATTCTTTACCTTCTTTCTGACCATTTTTATTGGGCAACACGAAGACAACCAGGCACAACTAGATGCAGGGTTGCCAGATCTACTTTTTGCCAAGGGGCCAAATCTAGTCTTGAAAGAGCCAAAAAAGCCAAATTATAAGACATGGGACCAAAAAAGGGCCAACCATTTTTTCGAAGCTTATCAGCAGTTACAAAGTCGTATGAACCCATACTTAGCAATTTATTATATGGCAATGTTTCTCAATCACAATTGTAGCGCAACAGCAAAACAAGTACGTGATGAAAGATCGTAAGAGTACAACTTCATTTCCATGTGTAGCCATGAACTGAGATAAATTTATCATCCTTCGATAAGTGCTAATGCAACAAAAATCTGAACAAAACCAACAAACACGTGCGCCACCTGAAAAACAGTAGGCCCTAAGTTAGGGAACGTAACAGTTCTCACTGCTACCTCCACAACTGCAGCAAGTAACAGGTATTGTGATGAGCTCACTTTTACTTAACTCAGAAACTCTAAGGATCCTAACAAAATTTTGTAACCAAAAACCTTCAAAATATTGGAATTTGGTGAAAATCTGCAATGAATTAGTCAAAAAAGTGAAAAAATATGGTTTCTCAGACAGGATCCGGAGTGGTCAGAGCTAATTCTTGTAAGGGGCCAGTGTATCCTGGAAAAGGGCCAAAAAAGAGCCAAAGGGCCAAACAAAAATTTTGGGGCCAACAAGTGCTATTTGGGACCAAATTTCTGAAATTTGAAACCTGAAACCTGGCAACCCTGACTAGCTGCCTTTAATAATTTGGATGCATAAATATACCATTACTATCACCATTGGAATTTCTATTATGGCGCAGCTGAGCTGCTTCAAGAAGATAAATGCACCATAATAACAACCAACTGGATGGCTTGGTGAAGCCTAAATGATTGCTTCTGTCCTTAGTGAGCGCACTAGGTTTAAATGACCACATTGGCAGAATATATTTTTATCTCACGACACATGATTTCTCCAGGAGGTTCAGTTGCGCCAGGAAGTCGTAGGCCTAATGTCTGGTCCATTGATTTGATAGTGAGTGCAAGACCAAACGTTGAAACATAACTTTACAAGTTTATTTTAAACACTTCAAAAATAGCAGCTTTTTGGCAGAATTTTACTATTTTTAGCAGATTTTAGCTGAAAATTCGTGACATCGTTTTTAGCAGGATCTAGCAGTTTTTCGTGATACGATCTAGCAGGTTTAGGTGAAAACCATCTGGCAACACCGAATAGAACCAAACGTTATATGCAAAATAAACTGAAATGATTCATTTTAGACATTTTCAAACCTTTCGGAAAATCCTTAAAATGGGTCAAAAGTTCCAATCTAGGGACAAAATCGCTATAAGTGAGAGCCCTGTTCGTCCTGTGTTTGCTGACTCGTGCCGATCGTTACGTGTGAATCAGGCGAAAGAACTTGTACAGTACCTGTTCCTATCAGAAATGCACCTAATCAAGGTTGTACTGCACACAGGAGCTATGTGCAGGGCTAGCAGCATTGTCCTACAATCAGGGTCCCGACATGGGGAAGTGCCGCCCCGGGGCGAGCCGCACACCCACAACCAGGTGGACCATTTCCTATTCCTTTTTTCACCATAAGTGCCGCCCCCCAGAAAAGTGCCGCGCCGGGCCCCTGCCTGCAATAAAACATAGTTGCTTCTTCTATAAAGCTCGTTTGGTGTTTTTAGGTGTAATTTTTCTATTGTAATTTTCTTCAACAAAATCATTCAGAAATCATATTCTATTGAGTACTTGCGCAAGTTTAGACTGCACTGCTCCCATGCTACGAATATCAAATCTTAACGAGCTTGAATAGCAAGCAAAAGTCACTTTGCCAACTGGCAACCACAGAACTCCGCTCTGGGCGCGATGACTCAGTGGTACTGTCCGCCTCCGAAGTGGAAGGTTGGGTGTTCGATCCACGGCCACTGAGTGGATCGTCGTAGCGCTCCTGGGCAACAGCGTTCACCGCAACCGCCCCGACAAAAAGCATTATTCAAGCTTCGGCCTGCCGCCAATATTCATAAAACAAATCCGTTGCATTTCATGCGATCAATAAAAAAACTCTACCCCAAAGAAAAGGCTAACAGCAAGAAAATGACAAAAACGCGTTCGGGTCTGATGCCATACATTACAGTGTGATGCCATGCCATACAGTGGATTTTAGTTTATCCAACCAGGCGACGCCTTTTATTTCTTGGCTTGATGGTTACTAACTGCTCAGGAAAAATGCTATTTTCAAGAGTCAAAAAATTTAAAATGAATGAAAGGGTTGCAATGCACCAGGAGAGGTTGCCTTCACTAAGCATTTGCTGCATTAGAAGTGACAAACTTGGGCAAACAAATTTTAATGAATTCCTACATGATTTTATGAAGGCCAGGAAAAAACCTTGTTTACTGGGCTCTGTTGAGCCTTACTGGATTCGACGGTTGTAGGTTTTTGCAAGTATTTCAATAATGACAGCATAAGGGAAGTTTAAACCAGTTCCGTCGCCAGCCAAGCAAGATTTCCACAATTCCCTGTCACTGAACGCCTTTGCGTCGAAGGAAGCAACAAAGCGCATTCAGCGTGGGGCACTCTTAGTAATGATTTATAATTTTTTATTGANCTACTTTTAGCGTGTCAATATCGACATTTTCGGCTGTGCACCAATTGACTAACGCTTTTCCATATTTTCCTCGTAACAGTGGGAGGGGGACCTAGCATCAGCTATACCTGGCTTGCAGTTAAGTCCTGCGCTGAAAACAAGACTTACATGAATTTTACTCTCCACGCACTGTCTCTCTCTTGGAAGGATCGCGAGGACCGTAGTCGAAATAATTCCGAAGCTGAGTGATTCTCAATGTCTTTAGATTCCATTCTAAGTTGCACAAGGTCCATGATCTGAGATAGTGCTGGTGCCACCCAGGTCATGTACCAGATATTTTCCTGGTACTGCCAGTAGAATGGTCGTCGGATATTCTGACATCGTGATTAAATCATCGGAGACATTTTGTCTAAACATTACTTTTTAGTGTATCGATGTGCATATACTTTCCAAAACTATTATGAAAAATGTAATCTAACAAACTAAATCCATCAAATGTGTTCGAACGTTAATTTCTGATTGAGACATGACTCATGAATTTAGACATGTCATCTCAGCATATGACGCAATTGGCCAATGATGCTGCCAGGATTGGAGCAGGCAAAAATAGTCAAACTTGCGAGCCTCATGTTCTACTCGCTTGTATTGTGTGCGATACAGTGAAGCTGATTTGCCGAGTGACGCACTACCTTCCTGCTGTTACTGTACTTCTCTCAGGACTGAAGTAATCGATGCAAAGCACAGGTTGACAAGGACGGATACGCGTGAAACGCACCCGTAAACTGAAAACCTGGTTCTGACAAANACGTATAAATCTACTATCAGATTGAAGTATGAGCGTAAACTGGCTCCCACGAATGTTTTNGAACGCAAACAACGCTTGCGATAAACATTACTGCAGCATCAGAAGATCAAATAAGCAAGGATGAATTGCCGGGGNAAAAGGCGAAACAAAAAGTGAGCCCATCCGTTGAGAATGAAGCTGCTTGCACGGTTATTCCAGCAGAATACAGAACGTTGGTGAATCTACACGTCTCCCTAGCACAACGTTACGACACCAAACCCACGGCACGGGAACGGTACAACCAGTGGCGTAGCCAGCCCAAATTTTTTTTGGGGGGGGGCAAAATGTTTGACTTAGGCGAGCTACAGTATTTTTGTTTGGGACACCGCTTCTCAAAGCACAAAATGANTTGATATCAGTGTTGAANGGAGCAGTGATTTTTGCAATCCTAATCAAATAATTTTATTGTGTAATCCACTCCGATCCTAATCGGATAGTACTGTCCAAATATTTGATGCGATCCGGTGTATATCTGAAAAAACTCTGATTAAACATTTGACTGTAGTGATCAACACAGTTTGGACATCTAGATCTGATCCCTTACAGTTTTTTCGAAATCCAGTCCGATCCGGAAACCAGATCATGATAAACACTGTACGCTAAAAATTTGTGGGGAATGGCCCCTTGGACTCCCCTGGTTACAACACTTGTACAGGTTTAGGGATAAGAAACGGCGGAAAATAGGCTGAGTTTTGAAAAAAAAAACGAACACTGGTTCCACGTTCAGAACATATCAATTCTGAAGGTAACGTTCCACTTCTTTGTGCTCGCTACTGCAGAGCAGTGGGAAAACGCTTTGCACAGGAAAGGACTACACGATCTTCAAGCTTAAGGCGCGGGACACAATTGTGTCTTTCAACTTGCGACCCACATTGCACGATAGTCTTCCGCAAAGACAAGCGTTAAAGCGTAGTAGACTGGCGTTAGAACACTGCTTCGTCACAACGAGACACTGCGAATAGATGGCTGTCAATGAACTAGAATAGCATTTCGGTGCTGCGCAAGCGACAGTGTTGGGTCCCCGACGCGCCGCCATTACGACTCCGATTTTCCGAATGTCCCCTCAGGTGGCCGGTACTGCCTCGGGAAAGTGAGCAGCTGCATGGAGGTGAAGGCATACTTCTGGATGCCGACGTTTTTCGCAGTGTTGTGGAGTCTGGTGCCTTCGCTGCAAAAAGAAAACCGGGCAGATCGTGCATAGCAACGAGTAGCAACGCAACCAGCAACTGACTCCACCGACCTCCTCATGCAGTTGAGCGCCTGGTTGAAGACAGAGCGCGACAAGCGATGTTCGCTGGCGAGGATGTGCACCTGCTCGAGCGTGACCGACATCGCTGTCCGGTCTTTAGCGCTTTTGCAGCTGGTCACGCGCACTGCGCTGAGACGACGGCATATCTGTTAAAATCGATCACAAAACCGGGTTTGCCAAAACATGAAAACGTTGCAAGCCAAGCGTCGTCGATGAAAATTCACGCTCAACTGGCAGCAAACAATTAGCATTGGGTGACAGTAAGTTGCTGAGAACTGCGCGTGTCTTGCTCCTACAGGTCTAATGGCGCTCTGGCAATGGTCGCAGAGCTCCCTGCCAATGCATCGACGCCAGTAGTTTCTCCACAAGCCAGTCGACCTGCGGTTGCGCAGTCGATTAAAAAAAGGTCGACACTCTCAGCAACAGGTCCAGGGTCAAAACAACTTCCAAAAGGACTTCGCTTCTAAAATGTGTTTAGGGCCTTCGAATTGTTTTTCTTCCATCGAACAGCGTGCTGTAAAGTGCTTCCGTAATACGCCCGACACAAGTTTTAATTTGCTCACAAACATATCAAAAAAGGCAGAACGCATCAGGAGCTTTTAGAAATGTTGAAAGCGTTAATTGAGCAGAGAGCTTGCGCCGGTCTGCTCAACACGAACACCCATGAACTTTTTCGAAACCAACGATTGCAGCAATCAGCCACTGTCCAGGTGCAAGACTGCGACAGGCTGACAGCCACGCACTGAAAGAGATTGACTTCCGCGATGTGCTGAACACTCGAACCCATTTCCCTGACAAGACAGCCATTTCCCTGACAAGAGAAAATAAATGCCAAGAAAAGGGAGAAGGTGCCAACGCTGCATTTTAACTTGGACAAGCGCGACAGCGCCATGTCCTGCTCCCGTCACCCACAGCGTCGCACGAACGGCAATCCGGGGTCAGAAGTAATGTACG
>JGI24159J19872_10008605_pt1 | contig 13362 bp, 10 predicted proteins | sample Ectturendosymbi4_FD_19872 | JGI IMG/M metagenome (IMG submission 19872) | reverse complement strand
TTTTAATCTGGGGGTTAATCGAATTTCACTGATATGAACAGCACTGCTTTTCACTGTGTCATGCACAAAACGACTAGCAGTTAATGACTCCTCTTTCATGTTTTCCGCCATAAGTTCGTGGTTGATCGAGAAACCCCTCTCAAGAGCAGCTTGGTCATGAGATAGCGTAAAGATAATTTAGAAAACTTCCCCAAGCTTGGCATAATTTTCATTCTTCATGTAGTTCCAAAATTGATATGCAGAGGTGTGGTATTCGCTAATCAATAACTCTTTAATATAGCAAATGGATTTCCAATTAAACTGCAAACTTAAAAATAAAATTGATGAATTCAGCTGATGATCAAACAAAGTGCAATGCACAGTCTACAAACAAACTTGAAGAGATTTGGGCAGAAAAGCCCAAAAGCTAAACATCACCAGAGTCTATTGCTGATGGTATAGGTAAAGCAAAGGACTTAAATTGTAAGATTATCTTTTTGAAACATTGAAAAATTTTTAAAATTTTGGTCCTTTTTCATCTGTCCAAATGTATTTAAAGTTTTTTTATTTTTCCATGACTTTCCAGGAAAATTTATTTTTCCAGGATTTTCAATGATTTTCCATGACCGTGGGAACCCTGCATAAAGAATAAACTAAACAATGATGCACTTTCCTGGTGGGAGCAATACAAGAAAGAACCCTTTAGCCTATAAATATATGCCGGGTAGAAATCCACAGACTTCAGACTACCTCGTGGTCTCGAAGATGGATCTCAACGTTGGAACTGAAGAAATGTGCGCTTGGTCACCTGTACGAAGTTCTGTTCGTTCGTTCTACAAACTCTACGATGCTCTGTTCGTTTGCTCAACAAAAATGAACGTTTGTTCTGTACGTTTGATCTTCAACTGAACGTAGTTATGACCAGTACGATCGACATAAGTACGATTGTTCTTCGCACTGATGGCTCAAACACCCGTGTTACTCGGACGGACCTTGTATACTGAAAAGGTACTTTATTTAGCCAATTAGGCAGTGTTCTTTCGACAGCGTTAATTTTATCATATTATTGTTTGTGAAATGCTTAAGGTTCTCAATTAAATATCATATTTACAAAAAAATACTTTCTTGTGTTGACTACCGGGTAAAATATGGGTAGGTTAAACAAACATTAAGATTTTGCGATAACCTACCTTGGTGTCCGTAACGAACCCATGTATTAATTGCGGCATCAAAATTTGTTCTTTGACATGTCTTTCACACTCCTGACCCAACAGTGATTGATAGCATAGAGTCAATGGCCGGTATATGATCATTTAAATTAAACTTCGTCAAAAACGTATGTCTTAATTATTATTCACGAAATTTAGTTTTATTCAACTTTCGTGTTGATAACGCCAGACTCTTCCAGTGAGTTTCCGTGAATCTCAATATAAGGTTTGGTCAAGCCGTATGCCAACTACTGTGTCGATAGACTCAAAGCAGGCTGTCTGCGTGTGAGTCTATCAAAAGAACTTAAGGCTGTTCATGTTTGAAATGCACCTGATCAGTGGCACAACTGACAAGTGGCAGGGTGCGAACCGTCCCCCTGCGAAGCTAAATGTAAAAACCAGGCCCCTAGTCAGCTTGTATTTTGGTATCTGCTATTCTTTTGATTTCAGCAGATTGTTGTTTTTTAGCGTTTTTCGAAATGTTTTCCGGTGATTTCAGGTTTTTGTATACCCGTTCAATACCGGATTTGCGATTGTTTCTCAACTATTTTCTGAGTGTTAGCCAGTGGGTTCCCTTCAGCTAAGTTTCCCCCTGGCTCAAATCTCTAGTTAAGTCACTGCACCTGATCAAAGCAAGTTTGTACTGCAGATAAGAGCTATGTGTAGGGCTAGCAGTAGCATCCTAAATAAAAGCATAGTTGTCTCTTAGGTGACTGAGCAATATAATAGTTTTGTCAGCGTTTGTATCGCGTAAAGCTCGATTGGTATTTTTAGATGTGATTTTTTTCCATTTGAATTTTCGTCAGTGAAGTCGTTTAGAAATCAGATTGCTATTGAGTACTTGCGCAAGTTTGTACTGCTCCCATGCTAAGAAAATCAGAGAAGATCTTGATGAGCTTGAATAGCAAGCAAAAGCCATTTTTCTAACTGGCAACCGCAGAACTCTTCCCCAACGAGACAGGGAAACAGCAAAAACATGACAAACGCGCGTTTGGGTCTGATGCCTTAGATTAGTGGTTCTTAGTTTATCCAACCACGCGGAGCCTTATTTCTTAGGTTGATGGTCACTAACTGCTCAGGTGAAAGGTCCTTTTCAAGATTCAAACGAATTAAAAATGAAATAAAGCGTCGTAATGTTCCAGGAGAGGTTGTCCACGCTAAGTATTCGGCACATTAGAAGTGACAAGCTTAGGCAAACAAAAGAATTCTTAGATAATTTGTTATGAAGAAGGCAGGAAAAAAAACTTTTTAACTGTTTACTGTGTTATGTTCAGCCTTACTTGATTCGATGCTTGTAGCTTTTTATTTCTTTATACGTATTTCAGTAATGACAGCATAAGCGAAATTTAAACAAGTCCAGTCGCCACGGTGGGCATTGTTTAGCTCAGCGCTTCCAAAATCAAATATGAAGCACTATAAATCAGTAATTATTTTATCAAATTTTCAGAGTGTCAAGTCCCCTTGCGCGAATTTGAAGCCCCTATTCAAGACTTCCTGGCGACGGTTCTGATTTTTAACTTCTCATCTTTTCACGCAACAGTTTAGTTGCATTCGATTCTTAGCAGTGTGAAAAAGTGAGAAAAACGCGAATCGCGAACCTTACAGTTACAACCATTGGGGTGCGTTTTACTTGACGTGTTTTGCTGTGTGTGTGAGATTTTTACAGCCGTGGTAAGCGAGTTGCAACGTGGTCCTCATGTTGTGCTCTAAAGTCTTTATGCCGCCACACATACTATATACAGTCGTGGCCAAAAATTCAAGACCAAACAGAGAAATGTCATAATTTTTTGAAAGTTTAAGACCAAACAGAGAAATTTCATAATTTTTTTATTCCGTAGGGTAATGAAAGTACACAGGTGTTTCCGGTCTATAATTTTGAAAGATAAGCGTCATATGTACATATTATTATCCATTTTACATTAAAAATATCAACATTCAGTACTTTGTATGTCCTCGTTTGGCCTCTAACACCGCCCTGATCCGTCTCGGCATGCTCTCGATGAGGTTTCGCCACAGCTCTGTGGGCATGTCGAGAACCCAGGATGACATGATAGTCTTAATAAGCGATGGGAGACTGCTTGGATGCTTCTCAGCAACTCTATTCTTCAGTACTGTCCAGAAATTCTCAATTGGATTTCAGGTCCCGGCTATTTCCCGGCCATTCCAACAATTTGATATTTTTCGTCTTGAGAAAGTCCGTGACGATTTTTTCCCTGTGGCATGGCGCCCCGTCGTGTATAAATATTTCGCAATTATGCACAGTCATGTGTAACTCCAACTTCTCTTTGATCAATTCCAGATATTTTTTGCCAATTATGGTGGTTCCGGGATCGAGGAAGAATAGTTCCTTGGGTTGAAATTGCTCCCCAAATGATCACACTCGGCGGGTGTTTCATGGTTTGCTGTGTGAATCTTTCATTGTACCGAGTTCCTGGTGGTCTCCTCTCCAGTTCTCTTCCTCGAGGCAAACTGCTGAATTGCTGTTTCGTCGGAAAACAAAACTCGCTGGCTTGTCCAGTCTTTGTATTTTTTCGCCAACTGCAAGCACTTCAACTTCATTGCAGGTTTCAGTTTCGGTTTTCTAGCCGGTTTCCGTGATTTGAGGCCGAATTCGTCGGTTAAACGGCCACTGATGGTTCTTCCGCTGATTCTCGAACCAGTTTCCCCCAGTTCAACTCGAATCTTTTTAGCTGAACACGTAGGAGACATCACGACACATCTTTTTATCAAAATAGCGTCTCGTCGGTTGGTTTTCCGTGGACGACCGCTCCTCTTACAATCTGAATAAGATCCGCAATTCTTGAACTTGACCAATGCCTGATGCACTGCTGTTTTACTGACTGCAAGGCGTTCACTTATTGCGCGTTCAGTGTATCCTTCCTGGCGCAGAATCACGATCGGACCTCCCTGTGCCTCAGAGAGAGACCGTTTCTTACCCATTATGAGGCAAGAAAATAATGACGAAAAAACAAAAAAAACAACCTCACTGCTGAATGGTTGACTGATTATGACTTGAAACAGTCTCGTGCGTCACACTCTCGCTCACCAGAAAGGATGATGCAATCGCGAATGATTTCTGATGCAATACTGCGGAACAGTATAAAAAGCAGTATGAAACTTCGCACACAAAAATCGACTTTGGTCTTAAACTTTTGGTTACGACTGTAGGTGCAGTGTGTTTTTTTAACACGGATAGATGAAAAAAACAGATGTTATTCTTATAAAAAAAACGGAGACCATGTGTTTTGTCAAACATTTCATTTTTGGCGATATCGGTTGACTTGCCTGTGGTAGGTAATAATCCTTTTCCCACCAGGCCAAGTAAGATTTCAAAAATTCCATGCAATTTAACGCTTTTGCGTCGAAGGCATCAACAAGCGCAGTGATCGTGGGCACTCCAGTAATGATCTAGAATTTTTTACTGACCGTAATCTCATTTTCGGATTTTCGCAAATTGATTGACGCTTTCCATTTTTTCCTCGCAACAGTGGGTGAGGGGGCCTCACAAGTGGATTAGCCTAGGGCCTCGCATCAGTCAAATCCGGTCCTGAGCTCATCGTATAGTTTGAAACAAAGTTGTCCTGAGTGGTAATTGTCTACACACGTTTTGTTGACCAACAGATATATAGCAATATGCAATAACACATAGCACTATGCAGCACTGTACAACAGTACATAACAAGGTTGCGATGCATCATAGAAATGAAACTGGTCTAGCTCCAGAGCTTTTCTTTTCATGAACATGGCTCCGACTCCATCTGCAGAGCTCTTGGTTTTAATGAACCCAGCTCCAATTCCGTGAAGGTGTTAGGTATATTAAGAAGTTACAATCGTTTTCTCTCCCCAATTTCAGTTGGTTGCGGCCTATCTCTTATTTCTGGGGTCGCCAACCTTTCCCTGGTGACGGACCAAAAACTAACTCTGCAAGCTCTGGCGGGCCGTACTAATTTCCCACCAACAATTCCTTTCTCTTTGCTATCGGTAAACTTAGAAATTTACGGAAGTTTCAATGAGATTAACTCCTAATTTTTATAGTGTATAACGAGAGCACCAAATACGATGTATATTTGCAGTACATTGCGATTCTCATCAGTAGTTACACGTAAGTATTCAACATAAGAAGTTGTAAGGGGGGCAGAATCGTAAAATGTAATATGACTAAGCGGGCCATACAGTTACTACAATTCGGTAAAGGGACTGCGGGCCGGATCCGGCCCGCGGGCCGTAGGTTGCCGTCACTACCTCTTATTTGGTTGGCCTCAAGTTTACTGGAAAATATCTAGTACACGAAATTGAAGGAATATGCCACACATAATTGAGTGTGATAATTTGGTAGTTTTTTACAGACAGCGCTGTTACCATGAAAAAATCAGCAAATAAACAACAATCACAAGTTCAGACGATTAAGAAAACAGCTGCGAGCGAAACGTTACGAAAGCTAATGGTAACATAAAGTCTGGAAAGGCAGTCACTGATTTTGTTGTTGCTGCATGTGAACTTCCTATATTTATCAAGANAACGTCTGCTTGGAAACCTGCATTTCTGTCGAGTGTTTTCACACAGTCCAGTCCAATCGTATGAAGGAGTACATCGGACAAGATGGCGGTATGTAGCAGTATAAAGCTGTGTGGAGCAGTATAAACTATAAAGCATTATGATGCACTATATATACCGTTGTGTAGCAGTATGTGGGAGCATACAGCACTATGGAGGAGTATATAGCACACTGCAGCAGTTTGAAGCAGGATATAGCAGTGTAAAGAAGTATATAAAAGTATGTAGCAGTATAAAGCACTATGCAGTGATATGTAGAAGTATGTGGGAGTATACAGCCGTATGAAGCAGTGTACAGCACATTGCTGCAGTATAAATCATTATGCAGCAGCATACAGCAAACAATTACCCTCCACACGACACTGTTATCGGATTCGCGTTGGATTGGGAATCCCATAAATCACTCAAGCACGACCGTGAGTGTCTCACCGAGCTGCTTGAGCGCATTTTTTCCACCATACCCGATTCAGGGAATCCAACGAGCAGAGGTAGGTTGGGAATGCGATGATAAGGGATTCGAGCGGAAAAGAGGTTGGGTGGTTTGTACTAAGTCTTGTGCAACCTTTTCTGTACTTGTTTGATGCTAAAACCTCTACCGTGGAACAGATTAGCCTATTCAAGCTAATCTGAAGCAAAAATGACGGATTCATTTATTTAAAAGTTTGCCTGTAGGCTAACTACACCTAATTAGGAAAACAATCAGCAAAATTGATTCGGTTGAGCGAACTGGAAGATTATTTGGTAGGTTACAAGACATCAGATATTGGGCTGAAGGACTATTACCCCAATATTGATTAATAGGTTTCATTACAATTCGGTATAGTAGAGTGATTCAACCTCTGTGTAAAATATGTAGCCTGATATTGGAAGTGGATGACTTCAATATAGGCTACACTTTGAACTTTGTATCCCAGTTATGTGGCTATGATTTCCTCAGTTCGTAATGGAACACGTGGAGTAGCATAAAATGTGGCATAAAAGTTTGTGGAATAGGTTACGGTTACAATTTGGTGAATTGCAGTAGCCTACCTACTGTTCATAGCAGTAATGTAGTCGAGACCGTAACCTCCAGACCGAGACTTGGCTGAAACTTCGAAACCGAGACCGAGACTTTGCCATAAAAGCCGAGACCGAGACCTGAAAGCTCGAGACCGAGACTCGAGACGTCGCATTTATCTGACGGTAATTAAAGCTAACTCCTTGAAAAATGCTGCAAAAAATATTTGAAATGTTGCCAAATACCAAGATAAAGGTGTTTGCCGTTGCTATGCTTCAATAATTTTTTACTCAAATTTTGACTCAGACTCAGAAAAATTTGTAAATTGTCCCGTTCGTTAAAAAGCACTACTAGCCACCCTGTGTAGGCTAAGTACAGAACGTGATGCCCTGATGGAGTTCCCATGTTCTGGCCTGCTACACAGTATTGAAGTATGTTATTTGAGAACGTGGAAAAAAGGCGAATTATTTCTTTTTATTTTAAACAACTCGATGTAGGCGGGTGTATATAGCAGCATTAATTGTAGGCACACTCGATGTAGGCGAGTGTATATAGCAGCACTAATCAAAACAGTAGCTAATATTCAATAAGCTAATATTCTGCACTGACACTAAAATTTTTTCGCCACATATTTCGCGCATTTTCACTAGCAAAGCTTTGCCATTTTATGTAACGTTATCTGTATCTTTCCTAGTTCTTTTTTCCTCATGCGACAAGAAATTTATTTAGAATTCTCCAAATATTTAGAACCAATAGGGGATAAATTTAGAGATTTAAATACGAAAGCACTACTTTGAAATTTGAAAAGCAAAGTTGCAACTTGTTTTATCCATCCAAACGTGCTCACTCAGTCCGAAACAAGTTTTAAAAATTTTGCTCTTGGTTCACCTGTTGACGCAAAGAAAAAAATATTTAGGCCTATTGGCGTAATAGACGTTTTGGCACGAATTAGGTTTACACTTTGAACCAGCGAGGTAACATCCGACCGCATGTTCCACCTGTCGCCCGGGGCCGACCATAAAAATGCTTCCTGTTTCACTCCTCACATTTGCCTGCAACAATATCAAATGAAAGAAAATCATGTATCATGATTAGTATAACTATATGGAATAATAAACTATCTTGGACATCACAATCAAATGCTCACAAACTGAAAAGGGTCTTGTTTTCAATTCTCGATTATGGGTTTTGCTTTGTATGTTTATTCGCTACCCATTTCATCATTACTTTTCCTAGTTTTACTGCCTTCTTTGCATAGCCTATGCTTGCATATATGGCATAGCCTATGTTTGCATAAATGGCTACATAAATAGCATAATTAATTGGCACATGTCAGGCTTTGGTTCCGCGGGAAAGTTTTATTTTTTGTCATTATTTGTGAAACAGTTGGGACCGTGGATTGGATGTATTTTACGTGGCAACCACAAAGTGCACAGCGTCAATAAAGCCCTGAAGCAACTTCGGTTTGTTTTTTGGTCTTACTTGTCATTTTTGTACAACTGCGGCAGATCTTTTGCAGATAGCCATTGCCTTCGTATTGAAGATTTTTTCTTTCTCTGATAAAAAGAAAGTATTAGGAGATGCTTTCGACAGGCATTGTTGGGCTGCAGCATGCTGCAACACACATGTGTCAAACTGGTGGCCCGCGGGCCAAATGTGGCTGCGAAGCTTAAATTTTAAGCCTCAGCCTACTTAGATCTTTTGGAACAGTAGTGGTTTATACCTACAGGGCCGCAACCAACTGATAGTTTCGGGGGGGGCAAAATGATGTAACTTGTTGCTGCACCTAACAAATACATACGTTTGTGAAAATTTCAGGGGAGGCAATTGCTCGATTTACCCGCTTCTGGTTGCGGGCTTGCCTGTGTATAAAGGCGAATGATGGTCTGTGTCATGTGATAACTTTCTCTCTTTCTATTCAGTTTTCAGGCTCCTTTCACTGCAACATAACAATTACAACGTCACAGTCATGCTGGTTACGCATTAACTTACTTGATTGTGGAAGAAAACTTGAACCTAGGAAAATTTGATTGAAACAACTTGCATGCTTCTATGCGCCAGTGTGCACTCCCATCCAATTTATTTGTTCCTTATTTTTTCTCTTAGCTGTTTACCCCAAAATCTGATGTTAGAATGCTTTCATTTCTCTCCTACTGCCGAATCCCTGTGTGATGATGTAAAGGGCATTGTGGTTGGGGCGTTGTTGAAGTGTTTTGCTCCGCTCAGTGTTGATTGTGTGCTAACACATATTCTGTAATGTGCTATCGGCTATAGCTACGCATTTTTGTACTCTTGCATTATTCGATTGTGCTTATGATGCGGGCCACGAGTCTGCGATAAAATAGAATATAGACTACATTATTTAGTTACATACACACGCTGGTTTGAATGTGCAGCAATGTATTCAGTATGTTTGCAGATTGCAGGTTTTTGCGATCATGCAAACAAAAATCACATTTGCACCGTCTTAACAGTTACAACTGGCCCTTTGAGGGCAAGCATAACGCTGATATGGCCCTCAGTGAAAATGACTTTGACAACCTGCTACAGTGTAGCAGAATTAGCGAAAGTCGACATTAGCGTTGTATCTGACTAGCAGTGAAATGATGCACCGCCTTCCTGCTGATTTTATGGCTATATATATATATATCTATTTCTTAGATTTGCTATTCTTTGTTGTCAATTTTTTCTATTTTGAAGTTTTTGATAATTTCCACGTTTTTACGTTAAACTGATTTTTTACAACTGTTCCGAATTTTCGTTTCAGCTCCATCACTTAGAGATTCGCAACACCGCAGGTCGGTTAGAAAATGCAGAAAGGCTGTAATGGCTAGCAGCACGTCACAGTAGCTGATCAGCCATGACGCATTACTTGCTCTCTGTAGAGAACTCTTATGAGCAAAACTTTTTCTCAAGAGAGTTCCGAGGCATTTCTGAATTTTACAAAATCGGCATTACGCAGAACAAAAAAACTCACCAGCGTGTTTTTAGAGACTGCTTTGAAAAGAACTTCGAAAAAAAGACCTCGTTTTGTTTGGCTTCTAATAACAGAAACTTGTTGGCACTCTCGCACGTCTTTTGAATATGGTTTCCATAACAAAACTGCTTGCAAAACAGTTGAAAGACATTCCTTAGCAAAGTACTCCCAACGTCTCGTTGTAAGCGTTGCAGAAATTATGTGCTGCGGTTTCACTGGTACACACACTGTTTTTATTGAATTCAGCACAAATTTTAAACAGGGTAGAGGGCAAATTGTTTTCTCCATAGCAGCATTACAGCAAAGAAAGCACATCCACTGGCCACTTTGAACAGCTGAATTTTGAACAAGATTTATTTTGTAAATCCGTTTTTTATGGAGCTGCTTCTTGCAAGACTTCATAAAAAATAACTCATGCAAAGTCTCGAGACGAAGACCTCGAGACCGAGACCAAAATCCTTCGAGACCGAGACGAGACCTGAGACCTTCGAGACCGTGATCGAGACTTGAAAAAACTGGTCTCGAGACGTGTCTCGAGACCGAGACCAAGTCTCGAGACTCCATCACTAGTTCATAGATTACTATTTACAAAGTGCTGTGAATCCTCATATTTGACACTATTGTACTGCAGAGAAATGACTGGTTAATGGTCGTGATTGAAACCAACAAAAGGGCTTTGCAATGTAAAAACGTACTCCCATTTCCTGCCCTGTAGAAGCTGTTCAAATTTTATTAAAGTCAGTTGAAGACTGCGGTTACGATGCGACGCGGTTTTCATGAGGTCACCGCCCAGCAGTTCTCCACGACTTTCTGTGCTGGCTGTTATTTTTCGGACTACACTAAATAAAATCACATCTCGGCGATTCCAGCAACACCTACGAAAAACACGTTTCCGTAGTGGTATCAGCTTTCACCTTTTCATTTTCACCTATTCCCCATCTTTTGCAATACCGTCGGCCATGCGCACGAAGCAAATCTTTGAGACCTTGCAGTGTAAAAACGCCCCAAAATCCAGTTCGCATGTGCGTTCACGAAGGTAAGTCAACGGCGACGAATCGCTCACGCGTCAATCCGATAGCAGTGTAGTGTAAAGTGGGTAAATGTCTGCACATGTTTTGTCGACCTCGAGAAGCATATGACCGGCTTCCTTGTCGGGTTCCTTGTGAAACGCTTTGGGGAATGCTGAGGGAGTACGGTGTTGACGGCCGCCTGTTACTGGCCGTCAAGTCACTGTATTCCGGTTCGGAAGTTTGTGTCCATGTCGGGGGAGTTAAATCACAACCGTTCACCGTTGGTGTTGGACTCAGACAAAGTTGTTTTCTGTCATCACTCCTCTCTTCTTTGGTGCTGCTTACATCCTCTGAACAAGTTCCAATGGGTGATCACCAACAGTCGGTATGGGCTTTTCTCTTATCTGCTCTCCTGTGTCATCAACCGTTGTGGCATCATCAACATGGCATGGACAAATAACAAGCAGCTTGTCTGTGATGCGTTTTCGAGCACGTGATATGCACTGACCAATGAGTGGAGAGTAAAGCAATGGATTCATTGCACTATTTATTGGAAGAAGAAATCCAGCGCTTGCGATGTAAGCATTGGGGGGTAAACAAACCCCTGTAATCCTCACGTATGCCATAATGCAAACTGGAATCCAACAGAAAAAGTCAGTCAGCAAAAGCCTAGAAATTCTTTTTTGCATATCTTCATTTCGATCTTTACTCTTTGAAGTGGAAATTTTCATGCTAGTGGCTTTCTTGTAAACAACCACATAAGCGATTACCATGTAGATGAAAAGCATAAAGTTGAGTGTTATGGGAAAGGTGGAATATTCCCAGGAACGTTCACTGGTATAAGCATAGAAACGTGGCATGCAAACTCTTGTTTGAGAATAAAACCCAAACTCTGCTTTCATTTCATTGTATATGGACTTATCTGAAATGGTGCTCTTGACTTTGAACCAAGCGTGAAGAGTGGAACTTGATAAAGAAACTTGGCTATGGTGATGAGGTCATCTTTGGAAATTGTGTCAGTTTTGAAGAAATGGTTGGGAAACCAAACTTCAGACACAAAATAGACAGATTTCAATGGAAGCCATGGAAGAAACGCAAAAAGTAAAGAAACCAACCAACATAAAACACCAACGAGAACGATCCATTTGAAATTGACGGTTCGGGCCAGGAATGGTTTGTAAATTGTGATCAGTCGGAAGGTGGTCATGGAAGCCATGATGAAAGCTGATGCTTCTGATGATAAAATTGCAATTGTGCCAAGTATCCAGCAACCATTGCTCGATCTCCATTCTTTATCAACAAAACAATAATGTCCTGAATAATTCACACCTTGGCTAACAACTCCTAGCAAATATACACCCATTTATAAAGTCGGAAATGGTAAGGTTGAAAATAAAGCAACTATTTGCTACTTTAACAAAGCTGCTGCCTTTGCGAAAGGACCTATTGCTTTTACCATGCAAAACCATCTGCTTCAGTGTTAGAATATTTGTGGCTAGATTTCCAAACAATGCCACAAAACCCATGATCCAAAACAATGAGCGAAGAACAGGATTGGCGATCGTTTCATACCTATCTGAAACTAGAGTCTTGCATTCGTCTAAACCTGTATCGCAGTCTTTTATGCCATTTTGAACAAACGTTTTATCGATAGATATTGGTTTTCCACTTTCGTAGTAAAATCTTTTCTCTCCACTCAGTTGATGACTTTCATCTTCACCGTGGACGCAGTCTTTAATTCCATCACAAACAAACTCTTTGCTGATGGAAATGGCGCCTCCAGCTGCTGTGCAANTGAATCGTTTGTTCAGACAATCGGCGCTNGTGTANTGGTCTTTTGGTCTATAACAGAACTCAAAAGGCAGCATTTTAGATGTAACTATAACTAATACATGGGTTCGCTTTAGCAGTTACACCAAGGGGGATATTCGTAAGTCTACGCTTACTTGATCTCCCTATAGCTTCTGACAACTTCCTTATTTAGGTTATAACCACTCAACACAAATAAAGTTTGTTCAAATGTAATTTATTGCTCAAGATAACATTGTCACATTTTCANATAAGAACACTTACCAATTTAGAATCTTTTNCAGTTCACACAAGTTCTCTCGAATCAATTCAACAGACACAAAGTACANTCTTTATGGTGTATCTGCAATCAGTAACACAGTTTTAAACAGTTATAGTAATTATCTATTNAGGTAGATTGTTTCTATTGGAAGTAGAGCTTATATTAANTCGCCTGACCATGGTTCGGATTTCCTGTTTCAGGAGTTTGCCTCAGTCAGGAAGCTATGANTCAGTATCTTAATACCTTAGGTGTTTCCTGGTTTGCTAGGAAAGCAATGTCTATTGACTTGTAAACGTTTAACCCTAATGCTAACTTGCTTAACAGTAAGTAGTTTTGACATTCTAATGTTTTCGTTTATTGTGACCAGAACGTCATTCTGACAAACCTAATTCTTTGTACAAAGTGACAGAGTTTCGTTAGGACAAATACTTTAAGATATGTCCAAATTTATCATCTAGAACTTATGGTTCAATGTGACAGAGGTTTAATGGGACAAGCCATTTTATGAAACAGTTTGTCAGCGGTTATCCCGGTCAAGCCATTTTATAGATCAGAGTGACAGATTT
>JGI24159J19872_10008603_pt1 | contig 13363 bp, 12 predicted proteins | sample Ectturendosymbi4_FD_19872 | JGI IMG/M metagenome (IMG submission 19872) | reverse complement strand
ACCATGGATTTGTTATTTTTTTCATAGCAACCACAAAGTGCACAGTGCTCACATGGCCTTGAGCCACCTTTGGTTTGCTTTCGTGTCTTGTTTAAAGCAAAAATCATGGTGAAAAAAGTTACTTTCGTAGGTGTTAGGGGGAGCGATCGCCCCAATCGCCCCCCTGGATCCGACCCTGGTCCCTTGAGCAATTAGAGTTTCTACTTGATTAACTTTTTATGTTGCCTGCAGCCGATTTCAGTTTCTGGGACCGCAGGTGACTGACTGGGACGCTAAGACATGACCTCAAACCGGGGTTTTCGTGTTCACTCAAATTTCGAGGATTAAATAGGTTGTCGCAGCAGCAAGTTGTTCTGTGTCAGATTTCTTGCAAAAAATGTTTACCGCTTTGTTTGAGGTTGAATGTGAAGGTTGTACTTCAAAGGAGTGGTTGGCACAATGGAAACTGGACCGAGATGGGTTTCTATGGTCTAAAAATTGAGAGGCCACAGGTGAAACTTCTCAGCAATTTGTACTGTGTGCATTGTGTTTGTCAACCTTTTTCATCTCAAATTCCTGTACTTATTCAACAAATACTCTTTTAAATGGAGATGAATTTTCACATCCAATCTTGATTTGCCCAAAAATATTTTGGAGAATACCCATCTTCCTGACATCTACCCAAGTTGACTGTGTTGAGATGAAAGCTTTTCAAAGTAATGAGGATGTGTGAAGTGCGCTTTTTTACATCTCCGTTATGCTCCAAAGTAGCTCGTAAATTTCCGAGTTTGGCTGTGGATGTGCATAAATGCATATAATAAGATATAAAAAAATTGCAGTACACTCCACTACAAGCTATGTTCCACTGCTGAAGGCTGTGCAAAGTCTGGTCAACCTGCTGTTGGCTGTAGGCCTACCTCTTTGCATCATTCCGCCACCAAGGTTCAAAGAGTTTGTGAGCGGAAATCGTGAAATCTACCAACGCTACACCATCACTGTAGGCAGGGCTGGATTAAATGAACGCGAGGCCCCGGGCAAAGTCGTGACAGCGAGACCCCCTAAACGCTTAGCGTAACTGCGTAGCGTTTCACATAGCCTCGTTTCAAATTTGCAGAAGCACCGGTAAAAAACGTCAAAACTGATACGATTTGGCAGCCTACACTTTAGAGACAATTAGGGTGACATGCACGGCGGTTCGTATATGATTAATTTGGTCAAACAGAAAGTTGTATCACAAAAAACGATATTTTTGTGACCGTGACACTACACAAAAATCTTTTTTGTGATAAACTTTCTGAAAATCTTCACTGCGCAAATCATCCATTCACATATGTATTGAGGAAAGCTATGTTTACACTTTCTCGCAGATCGAAACGTACACCGTTTAGAAAAAATCCTTAGAGAGCGCTCAATGCAAAGCTATATTTGCTGTGGCGAGTTTTCGTAATTCATCTGCTCAGTTTTAAGCCTGCGGGTTGTTCTAACTTTAGTAAGTTGTCCGATACTTTGTCAACATATATTTCTTCTTCTCATTGCTTGAAAAAGTCTTGCGAGTGTGTCTAACTTCTTTGTTTTACACCGTTCATGTTCTTCAGGCCGTTGGCTATTCTTAAATTATGACTTATTTGTAGAAAGTGCTCGAAAAAGGGATATTAGGCAGTTTATGAAAAGAGACAGCATTTCTGATAGACGAAGTGCAGAAAACATTTCAGACAAAAGATTGAGAACTGGGACTCAACCAGCACAGACTAATGGGATGGAAAGGGTAAAGCGCTTTGTGAACGTCCATTTGCATTGTATCGTCAGCAACATGAAAAGTATAAGCAAAATTTTGACGTTCCTCCCCCCTGGAAAAATTTCTGCGGACACCCATGGATGCACTGATTTCGATCTAATTCTTGGGTCATAAAACGTGGTGCTGTTTGGTTCAATTCTTTTAAGTCACTCAAAAACGATAAATGCCAAAGTTGTCAGTTTCCTTCACCTACACTAAATGCAGTAATCAAAAAGCTCTAGGCCTCCAATTTTGTTTTGACGCGTGGTGAACAGCCTAAAAACATGAAAAACCACTGAAGGGTTGTTTTGATATTCAAGGACGAGGCCCCAGGCATTTGCCCGGTTTGCCCAAAGGTTAATCCGGCCCTGACTGTAGGGCCAAACAGCCTTTAGCTACATAGTAGACACAACGGGCTTTCAACGTTTTTAGGAACTTCCACGTGTGGAATGAATGCTGGATGAAACGCCCAGATCTACCGACAGGCTATGACGGCTGGCAGGCGGTTGATGCCACACCGCAAGAGGTCAGTCTTGGACTTTATCAAACAGGTCCCGCACCACTGACAGCCATCAAGAACGGTAAGCACTGGTGTGGACGTTTTGAATTTCATGTTTTGTTGACGTAGTGACTGATCTTTAGTCGCGCGTTCCCGCTTTGCGTCTTGCGATCGGTAGCCGCGCTGCGATCGTTATCCCTCTAATTTGCTATTTGTCTTCAGGATTTACAGACAGTGGCGTTGTCAATGACGGTGGTTCCCCTCCTGTGACATTGTGGCATGATGATTATGGTGCTTCTGTTGTTACAGTATTATGTGCGAAAGTTTTCTTTCAACAGAAACTATTCTTAGCTGCGTTGACAAACAGAACATGTTTTTTTCTCAAGGAGCATTGATCTCACGTGCATTTTTGGCGCTACGCCACTGTTCACAGACTGCTGCATATCAAGTATCGTATTTATTCGATTGTGAGCCGCCCTTCATTGTAAGCCCCACTCGAACATCTGGATTACCTAAGCCTCTGAGATCCTTCGCGTACTAGCACGTTTCGCGCTTTAAGGCAACATTGGTAATGGTGCCTACACCATTACAACTGCCTTCTGTTCATCATAATCCCTCCTGTGACGGGTGTGCACGTGATGCTGAAGAAAATAGAATGCGAAAAAAGACTTTGGTCGACAAAACGTAGCCAAGGAAAGACTAAGCGTCATCTATATGGTTCGATAAGGTAAAGAAAGTAAAAAATGCAAGCCGCCCTTGATTATTATAAGCCGCATGAAATGATGAAAAAGCTTTATAAGCAGCGGCTTACAATCGAAAAAATACCGTAGGTGTAATAATTAGCGTACTACAGACTGGTAGGAGAAGATGGTATGCCACAAGCGCAGGACGAGCGCCGAAAGGTTTTGAAACAAAACTTAGTTGGTGATTCAAAATCCTGCCTCAAATTTCATCAAAACGTTTCTGAGAAGAGCGTCGAAATACTTTGTATTGAATGCTGTGGAAAGCCATCTAACGTAAATGATGGTAATTCGGAGAAAAGTTTTCTTTCGTAAACTTACTACTACCTACCGATTGCGGATTCAGGAGCAAAATTTACCATTTAAATGTTCCTTGTTTTTTGCTTTTTAACAAGTCATGGAACAAAAAAGCAATACTCTGTTTATTCCGGGACCACAAAACCTTGATGAACGGTGCTCGTATCATAACCATGTTACTGAAGGATGTGGGCATTTTACACGAAATGCTGCGTTTGACCCAATAAAACTTTTTCTTTTTTCAGCTTACTGTGTTGTTAGTTGGCATAGCTGTACCAGCAACGCAAAAATTCATCCGATTTTGAAAATTTGAATCCAGCTGTTCGATAGCTGGCAAATTCTCATCGCGTTTGCGACCCTATTTGCGTAAGCGCTTGCAAGAAAGTTTGTGAGTTTTTTTAACGGCGGGCGTCCCCATAATTAAAAAGGTATTGAGAAAACGTATCATGAAAAATCCTCGCTATTTTTTCTCATTTATCACCAAACACCAAGTGTGAACCCAAACACCAAGTGTGTATCCACCACTGCAATTCATTACGTTTGTCGGGCGCGGACCAAACAATACACAGTTCGAGTTAACCGCATGACAGTTATCTGGGACTTTTACGAAAAGATTGTGTAAAGAAAACATGTGATATTAACGTCGCTAGTTCTTTGTTTCTGACTAAAGATGATTGCTTAAGTGTGCCACAAGTTGTTTGTCAAATTTTAAAGTATGTGAATGCAGGCGAAGTTTACGTTGGCAATGAAACCGGGTTCGTGTTTGCTGAAGTCAACTCAGATCGCATCACATGGATTGTGCAACAAGAAGAAACAGGAGATTACACTATATCAGGTTAAGTGTTTCAATTAAATTCAAAAAATAACTTTCTTTTTTCGTGTGCAGAAAGATTAATTTTAGGCAAAGCCTATAGCATTTAATGCTTGGTTTTACTAAACTAACCACACCAAGTAAGACAACGTTTGCTGGCTTTAAATATAAACGTGCCAAACCAAATGATAGTCTTTTCGAATAACTACGTTAAGCATGTAAGTAAGACTGTCCTTGTCTTCTCTGTGACATTAGCCATTGGTTGTAAGTTTACCAGCTTATTCGGAATCCGCTACGGCATTGAAGAAAACGTTCTCAAGGATAACAAGGTAAGTTTTGCAGACATAGCTTGATGCGCCAACTGAAGCTTCGCTTTTGTGAACTAAGAATCGAATTTTTGATTCTTTAATACTCGTAAACTCCTGCGTTTCGGTCGAAATGGCTTAGCAAGTGGCGACAAAGTCAAGTTACGAACTACCCTGGACGGTGCCATCTTTTCAGGCTAAATACAGTCATTGTATTTTAAGTCATGTTATTTCTTCGAAAGTTTGGGTTTGTGTCCCGACCCTGTGCTGTATATAACCCTTTCATGATTTATTATTCGCAAAAAGAAACCATACTGGAGGTAGTCGAAATATTTGGTTGTGCAGTTTTGGAAGGGGCATCTGTGATATTAGCCCAAATCAGAGACCTTCGATAATAACACTCGTGTATTGTTGACTTGCTTTTCGGTATCCATTTACTGGCGTTTAGCCTCTTCTCAACTTCATCTTGATCCCTTTTTTGAGCGAAAACTCAAAGTGGATTTTCGAAGTGACATCATCGGATTTTGATCAAAACCAAAAATACCTGCCGGTTATGTTCAAATTCCGATGATGCCATTGTCACAAACCAAGAGTGCCTTGCTTTTACTTACGTTCAAAATTTCATTCCCTTTTTTGTTTCAAACTAGTCGTGCTCCTTACACAGATCAAAACTTTTCAGTTAAAAAGTTTCCCAAGTTGTGTAGGCCATGTGAAATTTTTAGGTACTGCATTCAACGCGGCTAGTCGTCTTGTTTTTGACGAAGTTTGTTAAAGTAGAGCCTGATATCGACGCAGCGACAATAATAACAGCTACTAATCCGCTTTGCAAACTGATCGCCCATCGCTGAGCAGGTTCGGCTTTCCCTTGCGCTTACGCTTTGTAGATAGGCTGTTGTCTTTGGTAGCAAAATCTTTTTTGCACAGGTGTTGGCAAACGCTCACCAAAGTCAGTGGGCAAATTTATTAGCACCAAGGCTGTGGGTAAAGATGAAAGGCATGACGTGACGTCAGACTATAAACATCCTGAAGGTAGCGAAGAAGAACGAACTGCATTTAGAAAAGCATACGCTTTCGGTAGCAAGCCCGATTATCAACTTGGATATCTTGCCGTGGAAGAAGAAGGAAAAGGAATTTCTTTGGGTATTTCCAAAACATTTGCTTTATTTTTGGATTGCTGGCAATCTTGGGCAATAAGATCAAATTGTGTGTGTTTTTTATGAATCAAACAGCTGTTTTACGCAGATAACATCGCTAGAATGCAGAATGTAAACTCTCATTCTTAATTTTGCACTGGACGAATTGCTTCATGAAAGCTATCTGTGAAAAAGATTTTGGAATAAATGAGTAATAACTTGGGCTCGTTAAGTCTTTTAGTGGAGAACTACTTTACATTACAACGTAAAATATTATTAATTACAGATTTTTCAACCAGCCCCTCAGAGCACTTGAAAAACGGCGATGGCTTTTCGGTGCTGGTTAAAGTCAGCAACGACACGACAGAAAAGAAAACTGTTGACGTGTCAGCAGTGCTTCACTCGACTAAACACACAGGAGAGAAGAAGTTCTTCATCAAACGACAACGCTTTTCAGCAATTTCTTTAGAGGCCAATCAAAGTAATTTTGTAGGAACTGTGTAGAAACGCGCAAACATTTACTAGTTTTTTTGCAAAAGTGTGTTTACGAAATTAACTACTTTGTGATTGCTTTGGTTTTCAAAGGCATTTTCCTATGATAAAATCAAATTTAAGACTTATGAAAGCACAGCATGGCAGGCCAGGGGCGTAACGACGGGAGCAATGGTGGCACAATTCCTCGGGTGCCGAATCACTATGGGGGCGCCGAATAACCGCAGGAGGCGCCGAATGACTGCGGGGGGGGCGAAAAGTCCAAAAATGTTACAAGTACCTACTTCAATACAGTACATTTACTTCCGAAAGACCCCAGGTTCAAACATGACGCGCTAAACTTGCTTCTTGCCCCGGGCGCCATCTAACTTCGTTACGCCCTTGTGGCAGGCGGATTCCTCGAGTACTCTACGTCACTTGTTAAATTTAAGCAATCAGTTTTAATAACAGCCAGGAAATGTATAACAAGTTAATGTTGGGATTGTAAGTTGAATTATGCTTATAAATTTAGGCTTTCAGTCATCTTACTGCGAAAAACTCTTTTGCGTTTCAGGCAAGGACCTGGAATTTGCAGTCATGTTCAGTGATTACGACGGGCGTCTGGTTGATCTCAACTCCCTGAGAATCAGCGCTGTGGTTAAAGTGAAAGAAACCAATAAAATTTTTGCAGATCAGTACGATTTCAGACTTGACAACAAAGATGTGATAGACATCAAGGTAATGTTTTTCGAATCTATTCATAACAGAAATCTGACAGTGTCCTGGCGAACGAATAGGTGAAACTTAATTTCTATTGATATTGCTTAGTCGTTGTTTCGATCGCAAATTTAATTTAATTTTTAAGCTTTGTTCGTTTAGAAGTAAGACGCCAGATATATTGTTTATATTTTAAGTTGTTGTTTGACTCTTGAGATAGAAGCACTCCTGACGCTGTGCACAACACAGCCTTGCGAGCAACAACACGTTCATAGGAGCTATTTAAGTCAAACATATAACAATGCTTTATCACCATTCAGCAAGTGCATCATCTTTTTACTCAATGTTATATATTGTTCGGCTGCAGGTGGATAGCAAGGTGTTGCATGTTGGCAAGAACTACACCGTTGCGGTGAACATCACGAATCCTCTGCCTGTTCGACTCACAGCTGCAACTGTTACATTAGAAGGACCGGGTCTAGCTTCGCCTGTCACGAGAAAACTAAAGTAAGGGTTGAATTGATATTTAATCAAGCTCGATCAAAAGTAGATCAAAGATTTCCTTTAAATTTGATTAGCAGCGCAGTAAATGATGACGTTGTGACTGACTGGTTCATGATTAATGCAACATTAACTTAAGTTCGAAAAACTGAAGGCGAAATTTTTGAAGTCCATCGGAAGAGTCGCTGCTTGATGAAAGCAGTGTTTCGAGTATGTATCGCACCATGCTTTATGTTAAAATCGTTTGTCGCCAGATAATGTTGGAACGTTGGAACCGCATTACTTTTTGTAAGTGAGAGTTTCGCAGCCAAAGTTTTAAAAAAGAACTCGTAAGCAACAAATGAAAAGTTCAAAGTCTTGATTCGAATTTTGCCAAGTTGTTCTTCTTTAACTAGCAGACTTCTCATTTGATGGTTGCTGGTTTATGACTGTTTCATTTGCTAAAGCAGTTATTGCATTTTTCGAGCAGCAGGAGCGTGGTAGCAGGAGGCACAGCGCACGTTTCATTTCAAATTTGTCCCAAAAAGCCTGGCAAAAGATTAATTTTGGTCGACGTTGATTCCAAACAAGTGAAAGACGTGAAAAACGACCTGGAAGTTGACGTCGAGCACCCTCAGAATGGAAACTAAGCAAAACCTCGACAAGGACGTCTTCGTGTTCTGAAATTCACCGACACTGATCGACTGCAAAGATAACAAGTTTTCAGTTTTAACCAATTAACTGTTATTGTTCATACTTTATTTCACAGTCCGTTATCCTTGCTTAGCAAACAATTATATAAGAGAGGGACTTGCAAAAGCACCTTCTCAAAAGAAACATATTCTGGCGTTCACAAATAAGAGTGAAAAAATATTTTTCATGAAAGTTTATCTTACCACTGTCAATCTTCCATTTTTCGAAGTTCAGGTTTCAAAAATGAGGTAGAATGCCGCTCCAGGTCTATTCGGCTGTTGAAATTGTATCAGATACTGAAGGAATGCCGATGCACGAATCAAGGGAATCGATCAAATCGCATGCTCAATGAATTTAGTTGAAGCAGGGTGTGCAATTATGCGTGTCAACTTGTAAATGTGGCAAAGGTTGATGCTGCTTGAAACAGTGTAAGGTAATGGTTCCCAACCAGGGGGTGCTCGCACCCCCTGTTGTGCGAGAAGCGTCGGTCTTAATGGCAGGAAATTGATTGCTCTATTTATTACTCCCCAGCGGCTTTTTTGTTTTCTTTTGCAATAAATTACTGACAAAAACGCTAGGTTCTTTCGAATCTGTGTGTCACGACATTAATTATTCGCGTAATCATTAACTGCAAACTATTCTTCTTATTTACGAGCTTGTAGTAGTTTTTACTCGAAGAACTAGATATTGGCATTGTTTTTTGTGACGTGATAACTACTTTTCTGGACAACTCTAGGCGAGCCTGAGCGTAATATATACATGAGCGGATTTGACATTTCAGCATTCTTAGTAAATAGTAGTTCTGAGTTGAATTGAGCGCAGAGTAATGGTGTCGTGTGCACTGCCTTTTATACTGAAGTGAACTGCTCTTGAAAAAGTGTTTTGTTAATTGGAGAAACATGAAGTTAGTTCATAATTTATAAATTGTAGCGGGTGCGATATTAGATCAAAAATGTTTAAGGGGTGCAGGAATAAAAAGGCTGGGAACCCCTGGTGTGGGTGATATGATCTTCACTGTAATGCTTTCTGCATTAAGTGCTGTAAATGCGAGTGGCACTGTAGGTGCGTGCCTTCCTCCATCCGCTATTGTAGATAATGAGTATGCATAACAGAAACAAGGGGAGTCGTTCGCTTATGCAGTGCTTCTGAACCCCTGAGTCGCGACCCAAAAGTGGGTCACCGTTTGTTTTTAGGGTCGCCGTAATATTATTATTCCTTTTCGCACAGAAATTTCATTAAATCTTATTCATACCGAGCACTCAGTTGCCTATTTGTTTCTGAGGCGACAAATCTTGTAGCAAACAATTACTACTGTTGTCATTGTGACATCACAATGCTTTTACGTGTTGGTCTCAGCCTGCAGCTTCAATAATGTAACAGCCAGCTACAGGTTGTGGACCCTGTTTTGGACTTTTTTGAAAACTTAGGAGATTTTTGAACTTATTTCTAACGTTAATTTGTCTCAGAAGCTTGAGTCAAAGTTTCAAACAATTGAGTTGTGAAATCTCCATATATATGACAACTTGAGAACAAATGGGTTTATGGATTTACTGTTTACATCAAATTAAGTGACAGAAAAATCATTTACTTACATATTTGTCTTACTTGTGTACAATTCACTTTGCGATTTTGCTAAAAAAGTTCGGTTTGGTAAGGTGCAGGCCCACAACCAGGTGTGCAACCGGGTAATTCCCCCCTCCCGAAATTAAAAAAGACATTGTGAAAGCGCCAATAAGTTCTTGAGTTATTAGGTACAACAATAAATTACAATCATTTTGCCCCTCGAAATTTTCAGCTGGTTGCGCCCCTGGTCTGGTAGGTCGGCGAAGCGTTATGCATATTACTTGACGCTTAATATTACGGTCATCGCAAAGAAGGTGAAGAAGGCTTATGGTGTGTCCAACACTCATTCGCTACGCATGCAGTTGTTATGGTAACGCAGATCTCGCGGTGCAGCTGCTGAGTGCTGATTATTATGATAAGTCGCCTTTCGAGAAGTACANTATTGTTGCGCTGGTCAAATGCAGCATGATCAATACTTGGTAAACTCACCAAAGCAACTCAATGGTATCACACGCATTTTTTCAAATGCACAATACATGTAGTCCCGTCGCCACGGGGGGCTTTGGTGGGCTTAGCCTCCCCAAGCAAAGCTCCAAGCCCCCCAAACTGAAATATGAAACGCTGCCAACATTTTCAGTGTCCATGCGTTTCTTCATGAAATTTGTAAATAAGGCCACGGGTTTGAGGTTGTAAATTCCTAAGAGGAAAGTGAAAATGAACGTTTGCAGTATCTGGCCTTTTGCACAAATTTCGGATGATTTTTATTATCTTGATATTTGGCAATGTGCCAGATATTTTGTTGCAGCATTATTCAAGGGGTTAGCTTTCATTACCATCACAGAAATGTGAGGTCTCGAGTTTCGGTCTCGCACATCCAGGTCTTGGTCTCGGCTTTTATGACAAAGTCTCGGTCTCGGTCACGTCTCGAAATTTGAGCCAGGTCTCGGTCTCGGAGGTTACGGTCTGGACTGCATCACTGCTCTTTATTGGGAGCAGAGGTGTACGGCAGCCGGAGTGTCGGAGTGGACTCCGGCCGGAGTCTTAACGAATTTCGAAAACAAGAGTGGAGGCGGAGTTGATTTTTTTAAGGAACGGCCGGAGCCAGAGTGGAGCCGGAGTCGAATATGAGGTTAGTTTACATATTGTTTATTATTATTATTATTGCAGGTAGTTTTTTTTTACAAAGTATGTTATAATGTAAATTTCAAATGTGAAAAACTACTTCACAGACAGTCCAAAAATTTTAATACAACTTGGATGTAAATAAGGTTAGGTTGGTGAGTTTCATGTGTGTAAAGCTTTGGACAATTTCGTGTTCATGGTGATACGTTGAAAGACTGCTGGCCAATAAAATTTAGCTCACATAAAAAGTTTGGGTTGTGTCTTAACAACCACATCCAGCTTTCCGTTTCGAAAGACAAAAAGACCGTATCCCGCATCCAGTTTTCTGCCAGATATAAAACTGAGTTGGAGAAATTCTCACTACTGTCAATACGGTCGAGTGGGAAGTGACCAGACAATTTTCAGTTCGAGTCACTCGTTTGTTGTATTTGATTTTTCTTTTGATGTAGTTACACAAGATTGTATGTCAAAACTTTTGGACCCCTTGTGATGTACATTTCGAAAAGCAGACAAGGGTTCACAATTAGGTTTTTGGACAAGGGTTAGGTTTAGCATTTAGGGTTAGGTTCAGTGTCAGTGTCTAAGGCTAGGGTTTAGGATTAGCGTTTAGTTTTGAGGGTAAGGGTTTACGGTCAAGGTTAACGGTTAGTATTTAAGGTCATAGGGTTGCAAAAAATTAATAGCCACCTTAATCCTTTTAATCTGAGAAGCAACTGACATGTAAAGAGGAGGTTACTCATTTTGCAGAGCTCAGCAATTTCGTTTGATACGTTTTTTTAGTCTTTTTAAAGCAAAAACCGGATACGGTCGTTTAGACACTGCCAAAAGTTAATAGCATTCACTTTGGAGTTTAAGCAGGAGTCAGAGTTCAAAACTTTAAATTTTTCGGAGTCGGAGTATATTCAGCCGAGGCAGGAGTGGAGTCGGAGTCAAAAATTTCAGACTCCGTACACTTCTGATTCGAAGTAGAAGTGGATCGACGTTCGAGTTTTTACGAATTTCACAGCTGCACACTTTGTCGCGAAGTGTCACCCCATAAACTTTTCGTAAAATCCCATCGTTACCGCTTGCACTTGAGATAGCGTTCTTTCGCTCATTACCCAAGGTTCATGATCGTATAGGTGAGGATCGGAACAAAGATCAGTTCAAAAACTGGCAGCTTTGCAGTGGCTGAAAACTCTTGTTTTGTAGCCACGAAATGACGAAACTCACGTAATACTGCTTGCTTTACCAATCCGTGTATCAATCTGTTTACTCTGCCTTCCGTCACTGGTGAATACCGTCCCAAGGTATTTGAACTTACCCACCTATTGTAGTATATTGCTACTTAGATTTAGCTTACACTATACTAGGTTTCGGGAGAGGCATAATACTCGTACTTTTGAGTTCTGATTTTATCTAGGCTTGATTACACGCAGCTGTAATCCGATCAAGTGCATGTTTAAGACCCCGTTCGGAGGATGCGAGTAGCAAGAAATCGTCCGCAGAAAGCAAACGGTTGATCCTGCAGCTTCCAACAGAAGCGCCTCGTCAACTCGGCTGTGAGTGTATATCCAATTCATTAGATTATGAAGAGGTGTGGTGACAACACACACCCTTGTCGAAATCCAACACCATTCGTGTAGAAGCTGGGGGTGCAGAAGTTGCAAGCGCACCCCCAAAATTCCAGAAAATTCGGGTACAGATGTTTCGGCAACGTCGAATGAGACTGAATGAAATAGGTTACCACTTTTTTCTCCAAAAAAAGACGCCCGATGAGTTAATTGAAGACCTTTTTTTGTTCCTAGTCCTGCTCTTTTTTCGTCTTTATGGAGTGTGTGTATGGCGCACAAAATTTTTCGGGCAAGCTTGGGAAAATTCGGGTAAAATTCCTTCGCAATCCCCAAAATTTTCCTGCTCCTACACCTATGTCCAACACGACGGTGAATGGTTGTGATTTAACGCCACTCAAACGAACACAAATTTCTGAGCAGGAATACAGTGACTTGACAGTCAGTAACAGACGGGCGTCAACATCGTACATAATTTCTCAACAGCTCCCACTGCTTTTTGCGAGAAACTCCGTCGTATGCTTTATCGAGGTCGACAAAACGTGTGTGGACGTCTTTGGCATACTCCCAGGATTTCACAAAAAATTGTTGGAGATTGAAAATTTGGTTTGTAGTGCTACGTTTAAGACGAAAACCACGACTGGGTATCCTCCAATTTTGTTTCAGTATTTCATGGCATCTTTTTTCAAACCACTTGGCAGACACTTTTACTGGAAAGCTAAGGAGAGAAATGCCTCGGTAGTTTCTGCATTTCTTTCCATCCGCCTTCTTGTGTATGGGGATGATCACCCCAGTTTGCCAATATTTCAGTGCCCTTCCTGAGCGCCATGCCACTTGACACACACGACTCAGTCAAAGAACTCCTTCAGTCAAGACTTTGAGCATTTCAGGTCGAATTTCATCACAACCTAAATCCTTCTCAGCCTTCAGTTTTTTGACAGCTACGAAGACTTCAGCCGCAGTCATGATGGTATTTTCCTTCTTGACTGCACCTCCTTTGTCCTTGTGTCTGATAGTAACTCTACTTAAAAGGTAGTAGTGGAAGTGTTTCAGATCAGGAGTATTATGGCTAACGCATAGCCGTAGCTCTAGCCCCGATAGCTATTTCATAACTTTGGGTTCACAGTTTGATTAAAAAAATTGTTTTAGCTGAAATGCGATTGTGGTAGATATAAACAAAAAAAAAAAAAAAACATGATAAAGAAGTTTGAAACCATAGGTGCAGCCAA
>JGI24159J19872_10008601_pt1 | contig 13364 bp, 9 predicted proteins | sample Ectturendosymbi4_FD_19872 | JGI IMG/M metagenome (IMG submission 19872) | reverse complement strand
CACAGCAGATTCTGGCACATAGCGAAATGAAAAGTCAAACGTTGATAACATACAGAAAAGAAATCGACGAAAACAAGTGCGTTTCGCAATTAGCTGCACGCAAGAAATCATTGAGTGGCTGATTTTCCATCAGACACAGTGATTGAAAAAGAACAAAGTAATCTTACTGCGTGGCACGTCGGATATCATACCCCGGCACGCTGAAATTTAAACCCTGGCACACCGATTTTTATCCTGGCGCACCGAAATTTACACCTTGGCACACCGAATATTAAATCAAGTCATGCCGAATATCAAACCCCGATTCACCGATTTTTAAACCTGGCACACCAAAATTTGAAACCTGGCACGCTGAATGTTAAATCCCGTCAGGCCGAAAATCAAACCCTGGCACGCTGAATCTCACACCGTGGCAGGCCAAGTATAAAAGCCTGGCAGGCTGAGTAATAAACCCTGGCACCCAGAATATCATACCCTAGCACGCTGGATATAAGACCCGGGCACGCCGAATATCATACCATGACACACCGAATGTTAAACTGCGGCACTCCAAATTTAAACCTTGGCACGCCGAAGATCAAACCAGTCACATCGAATATCAAACCCTGTCACGACGGCTATTAAAACTCGGGCACGCCGAATATCAGACACCGGCACGCAGAATATTAAGCCCACGCACGCTTAAATTGAAACTCTGGCTAGCAGAATATTCAACCTTAAAATGCTGAATATTAAACCCTGACAGGCTGGATATTAATTTTTTCTCGCTGGATATCAAATTCCGACACGCTGAGTATCAGACCCCGGCATGTTTTTTATCAAAGCCGTCATACGGAACACTAAACCCTGTCACGCTGAATATTAATCACCCTCACGCTGAATATATCAAACCCCGGCCCACTGAGTATCAGATCCCGACACGCCAAGTACTAAACCCCAGCATGCTGAACTTCCAACCTGGAAAGCCAAAGATTAATCTCCGGCACGCCGAATATTAAACCCTGCCCCGACAGATATTAAACCCTGGCACGCCGAATATCAAATCCCCTCACGCCGAATATATTAAATGGCAGCGATCAGGCGGCTGGATGCGAAAGTGTTAAACCTTGGTACACCAAATACCAGGCCCCGTCACAACAAATACTAAAACCGGGCATGCTGAAATTCAAACCCTGGCACGCCAAAGATTAAACGCCGGCGCACCGACTATTAAACCCTGCCCCAACGGATATAAAATCCTGGCACGCCGAATATTAATCCCAGCACGCCGAATATCAGACCTCGGTACACCGAATATCAGACCCCGACACGCCTAATACTAAACCCCGGCATGCTGAAATTCAAAGCCTGGCAGGCCGGATATTAATCTCCAGCACACCGAATATTAAACCCCAGCACACTGAATATCAGACGCTGACACACCGAACATCGAACCCCGGTACGCTGAATATCAAACCCTGGCACGTTGATTATTAAACCCTTGCACCCCAAATAATAATTCTTTGCACGCCAAATTTCAAATCCTATCACGATGAATATTAAATCTTGGCACGCTGACATTTAAACCCTGACAGGCCCAATATTAAACCCTGTCACGCCTAATATTAAACCCTGTCACGCCTAATATTAAATCCTGGCACGCCGAATATTCCACACTGGCACGCCGAATGTTAATCTCTGTCACGCCGGATATCCACCTTTACGTGAATCGGGTGCAGGAGTAAGACTATACTACCAATTTGTATAGGCTGCTTTTCAATCAAGTCTTGGAGATTCAAAGTAAAGGAAACTAGTGGAAGAGAAAAAAAACAGGTTGAAAACGATGCAGAACATGAGGAATCGATCAGGTACAAGATGGCAGTTTCTGAAGCACNTCCTGCAGNTGACGCAGCAGCGGAGAACGCAGCTGCAACTCTTTCGTTAATCAGGGAGAAAGTTTTGGGAGTCAAGGATCTTCTTAGTGCTGGTTGCTTTGATAAAAACAGTTCTTCTTACCGCAGTTTGAATAAAGCGAAGTAAAACGGACATTCATTGTCATAACGCACAGGTGTGATAGGTTAGCATGGAAGACAAAATGCCTTTCTGCTTCGCAGTCGGGTTTAAAAATGGTTAATTTTTCCTTTTCTTTTGACCAAAAACAAGCTTTGTTGTGTACGATTCTTTACAGTATGGCCGATGCATTAATGATGATGAAAGAACATAAGTGAAAGACATTACTGATCAGATGATTTTGAACTGACTTCCAGAGTCGAAATACACGAATGTGGAAGATTTGTTTGCACCATAAAGTGTTCAGGAATCTGGACTCCGATTCTGAAACAGAACATACGGAATGGGGTTTAATCAGGAAAATTTCCTCACCCTTTATTAACCCAAACATCTGAACGAGAAATGTGCGCGTTTCCGAAACTTTCCAAATCGTGACTACTTTTGGACATCACAAACGAGAACGCGGGCGATTCGTTTGTTTCTTAGACATGAAAGGTTTGGCCACAATCGGTTCCAACTGAGGTTCCGGCGCAGTAAGCGAAGCATGATCAATTTGCTTTCTGGTTAACCCCACAATGCAAAAGTCAATATAAATTAATACACAAATGGTGAATTTTATGCTTCTTCACACCAGACATCAAAGTTTCACTTGGACGCAACGGGTCATCATATGCAATGCGATCAACGCAACAAGAATTTCATTTGTTTTAACACCATTTAATCGACAACATTACATTTTATTGCAGCCAGTAAGTTCAAAATATCAGCTTTAAACGATATCGAGTAATACCGCAATCATTGTGGCGGCCATGATCTTTGAAGTCTGAGAGAAATTGTTGAAGTGAAAACAAAGACGAGTTATTTAATAATTTGAATTAAACTCCNTAGGATGATTCAATTTAATTACTCTTTGGATGCATGCAAAAGTAANTAAATATTTAGTAGGGACCATTTTCACTGTTGATCTATAAAACACGACCTGATGCCAGACACGGTCCAGCGACTAGTCTGCTTCTTTCGCGAATGACGTCACGCACGGTTTTTGTGACTGATTTTTCGCCGATCAGATCTACCGTGGGTGAAGAAGTGCGAAGCGAAACGCTTGGGATACTGTTGTCGTAATGTAAATGAAACCGCCAGACGTGGTTCAGCGCCCTTGTTTTTGCGACGATAACAACCTGGACAATCAAGCAGACATATACAGTGACGTAGTCAGCCCAAAAATTTGGGGGGACCAAAATGTTTGATTTTAGGCGAATGACACTATTTTGTTTAGAAAACGCCTCTCAAAGCACAAAATGACTAAACTTTCTAAAAATGTTTGGGGGCCATGGCCCCTTTGGCCCCCCTTTGGCTACGCCTATGGACATATATGCTCTTGTTTGTGACGAATATATAGGAGAAAAAGCCGCTGAGATAGCGAAGCTCCGTATATTTTCGAAACCACGAACATTTGGTTGTGAAAAACTTAAATGGTGAGTGGATTTTCAAAACCCACATTCTCTCCGATGTTTTCGACGCATTCCTTCAACAGGGTTTGGTGAAGAGGAACTCCATGATATTACGTGGTTTGTTTAGAAACTGATACGTGGTATTTTGATAAGTGACAGCATTGTTGAAATAAAACCAGACTTCGCACTGGGTTGAACCTTTCCGTTGCAGAGAAATTGGACTTTGTACCGAATCTTCCAATATCAGTGCGCTCGAAACACGACATCAAGCGTCTCGTTTAGATGTCGCTTACAACGCTGTAATAACGTAAACAAACATTATCTACCGTATCATGTATTCGCAGCGTCTTTATTATACATATTTCAAGTTCGAAGCAATGCAGTCCTGTGACGGATAATGTCGCAATAATCGCTGCAGTTTTTCATAACAAGCCAGCAGAGGCGATGTCGTGACTGGGAAGTCACAGTAACACGATGCAACAACAAAAGACAAAGAGGCACTGTGCATTAGCACGCTGATAAAATCTTTACAGCAACTACAGCGATATTAGCTGCAATCCCTTCACAACCCCATTCATTCACTTTGGCGCGGACATTTAAATATCATGAAAGTATGCAGATAAGAAGCATGTTCTTATGATTTGTTTATGTTTTGCTTTTTTGTAGGGAAATTTCGCAAAACAGTTTTACTTGAATCAAAATTGTGTTGCACATTCGAGCATTCCAAAACCTCAGAGGCTTTAGCGCATTATTCAATCAAAAGCACCAACCGCGCAGTTTCAGTTTTCAGCGCTATCTCATATGACACAATTCAGGAGGAAAACAAAACAATTTCAGAGACACACTGCATCAACAGCCGCAGACTAAACCTCTATCAGAAACCGTAAACGATCATGGGAAGGTCTCCTGACAGAAAGCCCATTTACAATTGATCAAATTTAATGACCCAATGAAATCTAAATATCTGTGCAGCATAAGAACCTAAGAACAGCTACTTGCTTTCTACGTCATTGAAAAGTGGAAGGTTGAAACTTATGACATTAAAAACGAAAATTACACTTATTTCTTTTTCCGTTAAAAAGTGGAGGATAAAGATTTTGATGTGATACGTGCAATGATGCGTGTCAAACAGGACCAATCAAATTGATTTAAAACCAGCCACAGCAGTTGTGCACAAGCAAGAATGCGTTTGCAGATAGAAGGGAACTGAAAAAACAGAAATTCTCGAAATGAGGACACTCTCAAAGTTTAGACAATCACTTCGGGGTTGGCATCATTTATCAGAATTATCTTCCCCTCAACTGATGGCCAAGAAAACTCTTTACCGCGTGAAAAAACGGTTCCTCATCTTGAACGCAGTCATCGGATGCAGTTGTTCCACCGTTGGCCGTCACGGCCGGTTCGCGTTCGATTCCAGTTCCATTCTGCGCGCTAACATCAGTTTAACGGTTCAACTGTTGTTGCGATCGGTGAGCCCGAGTGGCAGGCTCGCAACGCTTCACACTCTGGCAGCAAGTAACAACAGAGGTCACAAGCCGTGCACATTCTGTTAATGCTTGTTCGCGCCACTGACATGTAGGTGCCATACTTAGTGCACATCCGATTCGTGGTGCGTCACGGATGTCACCCAGCGCCAACAGAGAGTCTTCAACCCCGTTTAAGTCCAATCTACACTGAGGAGTTGCCAGGAGTAGCCGCGCACGATCCTTTGTTTGTTTCATTGCGTCGGGTAATTCTGCACTCGTGCACGGCTCGGCACGGCAACTCCTGGGCGCAACAAAACAAACAAAGAATCGTGCGCGGTTACTCCTGGCAACTCCTCAGTGCAGATTGGCCTTCAGGCATCTTTGAATCGCAGATGTCAGATCAAGCAATAATTACAGTAGCATGCGCGGGCAAACCTTAAAGTAAAACATTATGCATTTCCAGAAACGTTTTTTTTTGGAATTGCAGTATGTCGGATCGGAAAATATTAGGGCAACAATAACTTTCAAAAACCCAATGACAATCTGCGCCATAACTTACTCCTGTTCTGTTTCGTCCTCGGCAAGTCTATGCCTGGCTGTTGTCGAAAGGTTAAGACTGCTTCCGCGGGCCAAGTCGACCAAGTACAGGAGTAAGGTTGCGATCAATGCAACTGAACGAAAAAATAGAGTGTTTTTGTTTCCAACTCACTGACCAGTGAAACGTAACAAACAGTGACGCAAAATTGATCGAAAGAAGATTGCTGTGTGATTTTTTAATGGTTTCGCAAGCGAAACCATTAAGATTGTTTTAACCCGTACATGACCAATCTTATTGCCACTCAGTATCGCTCAACTGGGTCACTAGCAACCCATAGAGAGTGAACAGCCATTCCTAGAACGTGTGAATCTACAGGCACCCACACACATTTAATATAGTTTGCAGATCGCTAGCAACCAATCATTCGTCTGAAAAAAAATTTCAATTTTTAATATAACGTCCCAAATACAAGCATTTCGTGTGTATGAAAACAAAGCCCATATGCAACATGAGGCACATATGGAGCAGTAGTACACCAAGTACTATGGGTCACAGGAGTTTCTAAATTTTCGTTTGCCCACTAACTGCTTCAGGCGTTTAGGGGTTTAGTGCCTGAAAATCGACTAATTTTGAACTAATGACATGCCCGGAAATATAAATTTGATGTTTGTTTCTACACAAAAGTAACGCCCATAAATAAACATGTCTAATTTGCATGAATCGAACTTTGGCTAAAACCATGAAAACTGTTCCACTTATTTTTTATGAATTTTTCCATGGAACATGGAGCGACACTTCGCAACTTACTGCAAGCGCAAGAGCAGAGAAAAATCCCGAGCATGAAGTATCCCGACTCATCCAGGATTTTACCGGACGCCATTGATAAAAGGGCAACTCCGAGGTTCAGGATTGACATCATGCTGTCGAATAAATGAGGTGTTTCTGACCCTTGAGGAAACACGACAGTTGAGAAAGAATTGTAGCATCAAATAGAACAGGGGTTCCCAAAATTTGTTTGATCATGTATCCCTTCAGCATTTCGACAGATGAGCATGTACCCGTAAATTATTGAGAATAATATTCACTGATATATGTATAGATATTTGTCAATAAATAACATATAAATATATTTATCCCTTTTGCTGCTAACCTTAAACGTGTCCCTTCAGATAAGCAAATGTGTTCCCAGGGGCACATGTACCCCAGGTTGGGAACCCCTGAAATAGAAGAAACTACATGAATTACACACAGGTGGAAATAGCAAANCACAATAAAGATTGCTCACAACAAATTTTTTCCAATAATCTGGTCCCGGTGGCAAAAAGACCATGTAAGTTATGTGAAAAAATATCAGAAACATGTCTTAAAATTGCATGCAAAATTAAATTTGCGAAATGCTTTGCAACAAAAAAAAAAACGTAATAAAAGCACGACTTACAATCCATACGCGGTGGCCATTCGATGTTGAGGGACCAAGAAGGCGACCATCGGCCAGAGTGCGCATGATAACAATGCGTATGCTACTCCAATAAAACACTGCGATGAACAAAATAAGTAACAGACAAAAACATTTGTGAACCCATCGAGGTTTTTCCAGCGCCGGTTTTAGATGGTGAGGGGCCCGGGGCCCAGGCGGGGTGGGAGGCCCCATGTGCGGATATACAATCTGTAGGTAGGGTATGGTCGATGAGCTAGTATTTCCACGGATCATCAACATTTATGACGTAATCTTGTGACGTCAAATTTGTTAACGCAAGTGTAATAAAACTTAATGATGCAACAATGATGTTTGACAATGATTAGCGGTTTGTAAAACTGTTGCAAAACCTGTCACCAGAAGCATCGCACTTTCATTTTTTGAAATTTTGCTTGTAAAACGTTTCTGGGCGATTCAAAGTTTTCATCATCTCTAAATATCAGTCCACGCTCAGCAATAAATTTAACGACAGAAACCAAACTTTGCAGACGCGATTTCCAATATTGTTAGCATTGGTTGACCTGACTAGCTAGCTTTGTATCAATTCTTCATAGTGATTAATTACATCTGCCATTAAACGTAATCGTAGCATTTCTGTGTTCCACTGATTGCTCGTGGCTCCTCAGCGTGCTTTCAGTCGCAGATTCATTTTCTAATAAGGAAGTGCGCACATTTAGTCGTATCCACATCATTCTACCAGTGAAACAATTAACACAAGTTTGTGAAAGAGAAAAACAAAACCAGCTTTTTTTAACCTCTTCGGCGTTATGGTTCTGGCGACGAAGAAGATTTGTGGTGCATTTACGTGACAAGTTTCTTTATATTCTGTGTTGTGGAACATCATATTTTAAAAATACGGTAACTTTTCAATTTTCAATCAATATTCCCGCATTTNTTCCGGTATAATGGATGACCAGAGACCGATATTNTTGCTTCCAGTGATAGCGTCAGCCTTTCCAGTGATAGCGTCAGTCAGCCAACCCATCTATCGTGTTTTTCAATGATGCTTCTTGAAGTTCTTCTGCTACTGCACCACTGGTTAAACTAGGTCTATTCTCATCGTTACGTACATCTAAGTCTGGAACAACATGTTCTTCGATTTTCTGTCCTCTTGCAGGTTCCACAGAAATATTCCACTGGAGATCACTGCCACTGCAAAATAGTCACTTGAATGTTTCTTGACTTAGCTCAATTTCTCCCTCACTCATTTTTGCCTCTTTTGCTTTAATGCCTTTGGGAACCACTTGAGTAAGCTCTACACTTGCAAAGGGGACGATCCCTTTTTTTATTGTCCTTAGGGCTGACATATTTTCAGCAAAAAAGGGAGGACAATTTACGACTGACACTTACTCGAATGTATTACTTACACTTAACAAGTCAAATACCAAATAGGCCTATTGATTAGTTTTAAGCATTGAAGTAAAACGTCCAGTGTAGTGTAGACAATGCTCCATTCAAACGCACAAAAACAAAATCTTTGTTTACTTATCCTATTTAGCCCACGGATATTTTGCAGATATCTTAAATTTCCTAAAAATGTAGATTCGCTTCATAAAATTTTATGAAACTGCTTGCATGAAAGATGTTTCAAATTGCACACCAGCTATAGATTAGAAACTGGTTCAACCAGAAAGGTTTCTCTTTCTTTTTGGTTTGTGTCTGCATTAAGGAAAAAATCTTTCCACGTAAGCATAAAGGCCATGACATTGAATTAAAACTTTGCAATCTTTATCAGTTCTTGAAGCGCATAATGGTATTGGAAGTTGCAAAATATTTTGCTCATCTTTCATGTTCCATCATTTTACAACGAATTGTATGTGGCTGATGCTCTTTTTGCACGAACTCAAAAAAACTTTTGGTTTTGGTCAAACAGTTTACTTCAGCTTCATCAATAAAAACGTTTCTATCAAGCAGATTCTACTCACATGGTTCATCGTTTTCCCAATTAGTTACTTGCAAGCGAAGGAATCTAGTCAAAGCATTTAAATTCAGCAAATAAAGTGGTCCATTCATCCAGATGTGAAACACAAGACTTCTACAGCACAGATATATCCGACATGAACAAATCACAGTCATGATCCCTGTCTTCTCTGAATTTTCTTAGTGCTGATTTAACTTGGCTTGATATGTACATCTGATTGCCTCTATTGAATTCTTGCCTTCACAGTGGCGAAACACGATAGAACCTCAACAACTGATGCTTTTGATTTCTTAATATTCTCAACTTGCTCAATATAAGCAACAACAAATGATAGCAAATGTCTTAATTGTGTTAAACAGAATTCTCTCAGAGAATTTCTCAAAAACCTTTCAGAACAGTTGGCTTGTCGATAGACATGAAGTATGAATTTGAGGCTGGATACAATTGAAGCATCCTTGGCAAGCTGCGATAAAATGATAGCCACCTGATTACGCTACGAGAAATAAGTTTTTGGTACTCAATATCCACAAAGTCACCATGGTCTTTTCACTCATTTCGCGAACTGTGCAAATGCAACCACACGTAATTCAGTCAGCTTCAAAATAATTTGGTCCTTTTCTGAAAAAGGGATACTTCTGTCGTATTTCTTCATTGTTCAGCATTATTGATTAGCTCAGGGTTGTAAAAATTTCTGTGAATATTAGTAGCGCCTATATAAGCTTTGCCATACAGCATGCATATGCATGAAGCGTAAAATGCAAAAAAACATTTGCGCACTCCAAGTTTCCGGTCGAGTTCGCGACCGCATTTTTCCACCCCTGGATTGTCATCAGAAGTCCGCACTCTAATGCCAAGGTCACATATGTAACGATGAATGTGAAAGCATTCTCACCTTTCCAAAACATGGATTTATTCGCAGGCCCACCCATAAATTAAGCTACGCCACCAGCCCGCATCCTGTTGCAGTAGAGTTGGGAGAGATTACTATATTAAAAAATAAAATATCATAGCCAGTGACTTAACTGACGGGGAGTACAGGCGCGAATTCTCCCCCCTGGCAATCTAAGAGTGAAAACCGGACCGCCAACTTAACTGATATTTCGGTTTCAGTATTCATTTGGTTTTCAGTAGGTTGTTGTTTATTGCGTTTTTCGGATTATTTTCGGATGATTTAGGGTATTAGCATAGCTATCCACATCCGAATTCACCATCATAACTCACGTTTTGTTCAGAGTGTTGGCTAATGGCCCTTTTAGCTACGTTTTCCACCCTGACTCAAAGCTCTAGTTACGCCACTGATTATGGCTATGTAAAATAAGAAATGCAAAAAGGAGGACATTTTGACATTTTCGAATGTCCTTGGAGAATATTGTCTGTCGAAGGAAATCCTTTCCCAGCAAAGAATCAGACACTAGAGATGTTACAGAGTAAATATATCGCCTACGAAGCAGGCATCATCAGCTCTTATTTAAATAGGATCATTGATTTTTTTTAAATAATGTAAGTTAGTTGTTGTCGTCGAAGAAGATTTCATTTCTCATGAAAAAAGTGGACATGTACTTCAAAAAGAAGGCGCATGGTAGCCATACCTAGCAATGCTACTCATACGCAACCTCTGCAAACCTGAGTGAAGCAGATGCAGAATCTACCAGAAACGATTTAGAGACTCGTTTTCATCAGCTAATAGAATAAAAAATATTGACAAGCAAGAGATATTGAACCCAGGCCAAGTCAAGAAGCAAGTTTCAGGCTTTGGCGTGTTGACATCTGTGGCATTTTATGTAATTTTATATTATAAATCATGTGGGTGTGAATAGTTCAGATGAAGTCTTCGTACCGCAAAGGTTCGGATGATCGAGTCACCATCACGCAACCTCTCACAATGTATCAGCCTATCTCTCATTTGTAGGGAAGTGCTGTTCATCGAAACCGTCCCAACACGTAGCATGTAGGCTTCAATCTGCCGCCATCAAGCATTGCATATATGCCTGTGTTAAAACTTCACACATACAAGCTACATCTACGAACACCGAAAAACGTGCAAAATGTCAAAGAATGTGGTGGTGACCAAAGTGTCCCTGTGCCTGAACCCAGCAGGCATGACACTCACCACTGGCACCCACGGATTAATGTAAGCGAAGGACAACAGAGCAAGACATCCAAATGTTGTGACGACAGCGACCAGCACACAATACACGTTGTATCCGAATCTGTCGATAATGAAGCCCCACACAGGTGAAGACGGTGCAGAAAGGATGTAGATCATGCTGTAAATCACACAACAACGTGAATAAGAACAAAAATATTAGCTTCGGTATCACAAAGCGCTTCCAAATCTGAACCAATGGGTTTCCAGCATTTTTTACTCGTGCACCCCAAAAAAATTTTCTTTTGCTTAAAAACCTGTACAATTTATAATCGAGAGATAGTGTTCAAATGTTTAATAAGTAATTTAATTTTTTTATAGAAAAAGAAAATCAAGCTTATCGACAAGAAAGGATTGTGCATTTTGACATTTGATAACTCCGTATAAAATAATCACTTGCACAAAATAAAAAAGCAAGCGCTGATTTCCAAATGTTTCATAATGTAATTCAGTCCAATGAGTTTTGTTCCCGTTTCTTGTTTTTCCTGTGTAAGAGTTTTTCAAAACGTGGAACTACGTTGCTGATAGCAACACACATGCTTCCCTATTCATTCCAGAGATTTCTTGATTTAAAAAAAAAACAGAAAAGTAATAAGTAGACAAATTTTTCTTACAATAAAACGGACGCTTATCGCACGCCCCAGGAGTGGTGGCACCTTTGGTTGAGAATCACTGCTCTAGACTCTAGAACCTGATATGCAACGTGGGGTGGCCCCTAACGCGCAAAACGACCTAACAAATTGTTCGATTATGTGTAAGTGGTTCAGAATGGGAATTAGTTTCAATGGAGAATTTTTAGTGCACGGAAGAATAGGCACTTAAATATGGGCCTTCAGTTTAAATGATTAATTTTGTAAATAGCGGGACTGCACAACTTTAATAATGATGTTCGTGTAAAGCACCGTTAAAACAAGTTTGGAAAACGCTGTCCTAGGTAGTCAAAATTAATATTTTTTGGCACTATTTCTCTAGCATAATCTAAACCGAAGATTTGATATTAACCACACGGTAGTATTTGATGTTCGTATTTCATAGGGGTCACTCAAATTGAATACACAGGAAAAAAGACCAAAAACACAACTCAAAATTTTCAAAAAACACGTCAAACCAGGATTATCCAATTGTAAACACCAACACCACTTTAGTTGCCGAATCACTGGATGTGAGAAATAGAGTTTATTTCAAGTTAATTGTCAGCATCAGCTTCTTGATGTTAATGTGAAAGTGTAGTTTTCAGTTTAGTTCATTCTAGAAAATGAAATTAAATGTTTGTGTCATATGTTTACATCTGGCCTCTATTGGCCATTATTTATAAGTTGCTTTTTAAAGCAAAGTAAACGAACGTCTTCGTTCAGGACTTCGTATCATATCTGTTAAATCAGTTGCTTCATCTGTGCTGGAACCTTGATCGCTTACGGCCATAGGTAATTTGCTTGTTCTTCAAAAGAGTATTTCGCGCTTACCTGTTGAGAGCGTTCGCGGATGATGGTGAAGATCCAAATTTTTGCTGAAAAAACACTCTGAAAAAGTTGAAAAGAAGCTAAAACATGCAAGTTAACGTCAGTACAACTGCATCCACATGCAAAGCACTTGTGTTTGGAAGAACAAGAAGATCTTCCCTTGCACACAGCCATCACCGCTGAGCACGAGGCTGGACAGACCACTAGTATGTTTTGCAAGTACAGTATATTACAAACAGGGATGTGGAAGCGGCTATTTCGTCAACCGCTTCCGCTTCTACACCTATCGCTTCCGCTTCCAACAGAACCTGGACTCTAACGGAGCCTGGGCTCTATCTCATCTATGAACTTGCTGACAAGCATGACTATCAAAACCAGCAGCTGACGATTTACAAGACACGTTACTAGTTAAAATGATCGCAAAAGTTAGTATCTGTCAGCACGGTACTGCTACTCTGTTCTTACATAAAACACAACCTAGAAAACTGTCTTCAACACATATCAAAAGAAACAGCACTTACAACAACCTGACCTTAGCCCAGGGTTTCTTAACATGGGGTGCCCCCCCCCCGGGGTACTGAAATAAATTTCAGGGGTGGTGGGGAAAAACACATATGTGGCGGCAAAAGGTAAAAGGAATACGTTTGTCTTTACTTTATCCTTATAGCAACCAGGTTTTAGCCAGTGGTAGGGGTTTTGAACTGCTTAGGCATGTCCAAAAGGGGTGCTGAGGTAGAAAAAGGTTAAGACACACGGCTTAGCCTATCAAATATCAAGCTAAATTGCATAGCGTACCGCTATGCAATTTAGCTTCTTAGGCTGAGTTGGCAAACACATATGTTCAGTAATATCTAAGTTAAGTTCGCACAAAATTATGAAAAAATCTGGATTCAACTTTTTCAGCAATTTATTGGTA
>JGI24159J19872_10008600_pt1 | contig 13366 bp, 6 predicted proteins | sample Ectturendosymbi4_FD_19872 | JGI IMG/M metagenome (IMG submission 19872) | reverse complement strand
ATTTAAAACCGGATTCATCATCAGGCTGCAGAAAGATTATGAAAGAGAAAAAAAGAAATAAAAATAAAGCGTGCTGATGAAAAAACTCGTGTATAACATGCACCCTTAATTTTTGATTAAAATTCCGTACAAAATTTTGTGCGTTATACTCGAATAAATACGGTAAGTACTGCGCAAAAATTGGAAAAAAATAGAATTTGGTGCTTTGCAATGTTTTTTTGTAACCATTTAAATCTTTTTGTTGAACTGATGTGTANTTTAGCTGATCCTACAACGATTTAATTGTGAAAATTAATTTTTTTTCATCNTAGAAGTACAAAAAACTTNGTGTGAATCTTTTGGTGGTGGTTCGTAGAGTTCATCCTGTACTCTTATTTCCTNGTCACTCAAGTCATGCAAAATCAGTGTAATTTTTATTGCAACTATAGTTTGTTAAGAGTGTGCAAGTACAAAAAAAAACCAAAAATACAAGGACTGACCAATCAAAGAATCAGCTATAAAGTAATTTAAAAAAAAACAGCTATAAAATAATAAAAACAAAAGAAACTTTGCTTTTTCCTGCGACACATAAGGTTGACTTGGAATCATCCCGTACCTTACCAGTAGAACGCAATCAGTCCATTGCGTTGAGCACCCCCTGGTGTAATGGATGTGTTATTACCAGTGATGAAAGTGGATTAATTTTCTTGCTGGGATGATCCAGTATTTGTCAATACGGTCCCAAAATTCCAACCGTCATTGTAACAAAGAAACCAAGAGTAAGTCTACTATTGACCCACCCTGTATTGTGCATTTTGAAAATGCAAAAAGCATATTCTCCATTTTGAAAGCAATACTTTCGAAAACAACCAAAAATCATTCTAGGCTACATACTGCAAGCTGCACTAGCGATCAGTGTTGACAACTGGTATATATAAACCAAATTTGTAAATTTGGTATGTTTTTAAAGTGGCTGGTAGAAAATGTTTGATGTGGTATATATGAAAAATTTGATATAGTTTTNCTGAAAGGCTTAGTTAAGACTGTAAACCAAATTATTTGGTATTTTGCAAAGCNTAAAGAAAGAAAACATTGTGGTGTTACAGCTAAATAAAAAAAGTAACGTGATTTTGCGTAAAATGGGAATAAACTATGCNCAGGCAACGTGTTGCGTTTATTAGAAATGCTTCTTCCATCACTTGCCTTATGTTCAATAAACCCAAGATGAGGTGCTGGTTTGTTGAGTTATAGGGCCTCACATAAATTTTTGCTTCCTCTTCACCAAATCGAGGATTTTTATTTACCTCGTTATGTGTATTCAACCTTATTTTTTTGCTGAAACATTATGGTTGTTTTTTTGCTGAAACATTTTGGTCACTGAAACATTTCAGTAATTTATCTCATAGTTGTATTAAAACTCGCCATAAGTGTTTTGTAGCCTATATTTTCAAACATTCTGACCGAAATGACTTAATTTTTTTCAGTCATTTCAAAACTGTTTCTGTCTATGACTGAAAAAAAAAGGAAACAATTCAACACAGCCGTTTGGCTAGTAAGGTTTTTGTGGCCTACATATCTTGGCTAGTTGCAACAGTGCTAGCCTGTGTTCTTTTTGATACGGCAGTGAAGAGCCTTTGTTTCATATTGTCAACTACAGCACCGGCGTGGAATAAAAACTCCGGGAAAATAGAATGTAGTCCTGGAGATTTTCCTAGCTTTAGGTGGTTGAGGGCGGAGGAAAGCCTCAAGAATAGCGTCCCAAAGGTATCTGTCTTTGGGACCCCTGCTTAACTTTTACACCTCTGACTTGCCAATCATCATCTCCAGAAAGCATGTATAGGCCGACCACCTAGCATCCATCAGTATCTTTTAAAAGCTTCTTGATGTGCTTCGCAGTTCCTCACGCATTCTGTCAGAGATAAGTGAGGTTTATTTCCCTATCACTGAGCACTAAGCAGTAACCTTATTGAGCTTTGAATTCGTAAATTTCACAAGCCACATGTGCTCCAGGGTGAAGTAATCACTGATAAACCCATATGGTTTGATTAATTTATCTAAGCTATTTCAGTCGGCAGTTAAAATTCTCTTCTTATCATGTTTGATTCGTGATAGGAGACTTGTACCATGTCAGCAGCTCATCGANCTGACTGGGTTTCTGAGNGTACATGTAATGAAGACATAAAAATTTCCCGTAGCCCATCTCCTGAAAAAGAACGTTTCCGAGCTTTTTCCTGGAGCACTTTCATCATGTCGAATATACCTACGCAGGAAGTGTGGTTTGTAGCTTATTGGTCACAAGCAAAAAAACAAGGCTAGCTTTGGAAAATTAACGAAAAGTGTAAACAACAAACAAAAACCCTTTTTGCCTCCTAACGTTGAAGGGCAAAACTGCTCAAACTAAATGCTTTCAAAAGCACCTATAGCCTTGAGCCCTGTGCCAACTGATGACTTCTGGCTATAGTTGTGCATTTGTTGATACTGGCAAGACACCATTTTCATCCAATCATGGCTGGCCTCTTCGTTTCTTATATGTGATGCCAAGACATCTTACACGTTTACTACATTATCAAACTAGAAATCTTTTCCTGATTCGCCGGTTCATTCAGCAGCGTCTGTTAGCTTCTTTCATAATGGTCTTATAATAAAGCTAGCTTTGCGCTGGTCATCTTCTAAAGTAGTTCAAAGCGTTCTAGTTCCACTTAGCCATGTATTACACATGACCGGTACAACAGTGCTAGTCATCCCATGAACCATCGTTTTTTCTGCAATGATGGTATGCAGGTAGTTTTACTCGGTTTTACCACGTCATTGCAAATACAGCATTTTAGTGACGAAGTACCACAAGGGCCTTAGATGTGTGCAGTCTGAATCCTCGCAGAGTTGTGTAAGCACAGAATGGCAGGCAGATTCCTGGAATGCCCCACTTCACTAGTACAACATTTTAAATACACTTGCCACGCAGGACATATAGGGTACTGTACATCACTCAGCTTGCTTTCCCTAAGTTTTAACAAGTTTTTTTCACCACATTTCACAATCTTCAGTCTTGTTGCAAACTTAACTAAATTATTATTTTGCAATCATTGCTAACGTGTTGGGCTTTTATCAACTGTACAGACACGCGATAACACGTGTTGAATATTACTGCAGATTTTATTGATTTGCCCCTGCCCACAGGACAGGGTACCATCAAACGCTTTTCGTGATCATGTGAGTCTCATGGTCTGGAACGCGCAACAGATCAAACAGACGGCATTATGATCTGGAAATGCGAATCCTAACTGTACGCTTGTAACCGTTTGTATTACTGGGCATCACAATGTGGATATGAATAGGAAGAAAATAAGTACTTCCATTACCCTTGTTTGCACCACTTACCGGTCAAGTTTTCAGGAATGGCATGTGGTGCTCACCATTCTACCTGCGCAAAGAATGTTGCATTTGTGGTTATCCTGACCGCGAGTAAAGTTTTCATTTGTGCCTTCAAAAAAAGAAGGGCGTTAGTGTAGACTACCTCTACAAGTGGTGCGCTTTTCGCTTCGTCCTGCCGCCAATCACCGTCAATCAGTCAGTCCCAACAAAACTGCAAAATTGATGCTGGTAATTGAATACGATCTGTGTATTTGACTCCAAGTTTCAGGATTGTGCAGCCAATTCTAAACCTTTGAAATCCAGTCCTAATATCAAACCGATTTCTGCCGTAGAAAAATTATGTCTGTGTTTTTAACTTGTTTTATTTCGATTTTTGACAGCCCTGTATTGAAGTTCGACCGGCAAAAAGGTTGGAAATTATTTTCAAGTTTTTTGGCACGCTCTAAAAACCTGTACATATATGAGCAATGCAAATACTTTTATGGGACCAAGAAAGCGTCTTCCAACATCTTGTTGCTTGTTGTGTTCGTCCTGTAGCGAACGAGGCAGATGAAGCTGAGGCGGGCATCTTCCTGGTTGGAGTGGAATTAAAGCGGATACTATCAAAACACCAATCCTTTTGCAACCTCTATTTTGAAAACAACGGAAAAAATAATTTTTGGTTAATGGGTAATAAACAGTGATGCAATAACAAAACGCGATGTAGGAAAACGCACTGCTTCGAATAATACACGTTTGCTGCTGTTAAGACAGTTGAACAAGCCTTTGTGTGGAGCATCAAACAAAAATCGATATATCAGTCAATATGTTGGTGCCTCAAGGGAGGACGTTGTTACACTTTCAGAATATTTCGGAGGCAGACTACATCACTGAGAGTGAGCAAAGTGTTTTGATAACTGAATCTTTCTGTGGTCACCTGGCTCAAATCTTCACAGGTGAACATTTTTTATGCTTTGCGTCGGTATCTCAGTAGGCGAGTCTTTTTTTCTCCGGGACTCGAAGGATAGTCTTCGGCGTCTGTTGTTTCACTGGAGTCCTGTTGGGCAGTTTACTGTTGATACCTTTCCCGAAAGTTCGTCTCTTCCCATCTAGGCCATAAAAATGCCGCAGAAGCATACCAGATGTACTAAAGTTCATTTTTCTTCGCAGATTTTGATGCACCAGCGCGGCCAACAGCTCGAACTCTCAGTATACGAGCAGGCCTGTTGTTTGCTTGACGACGATTATGAACAAGTCCGGTTCACTGCCGCCCAGCTTGTGTGGATACTCAGTCACATCTACCCAGAGAGGTGATTGCGTTTGGAACAAACGTTCAACTGTTCATTTTTACGCCACTTGTGTCTTTAGCCAATATGTCATCTTTCTTCCTCGCCCACCAGTGCATACAGTAGTTAAAAAAGGATGAAGTGCACCTGCGCTATTTAATAACCTTACCGTACATTTTTTTAAGAAGAATGAAATGCCGTTGAAAAACAGGATAAGCATACCGCATACCAACAGCTTCCTAGTCAAAATTGATTTATTAGAACCATTAGAACTCTACTATTAATTTTAGTCTTTGTCTGAAGGCCAGCTGGCAATTATATCGTTAGTCGTGTGATGATGCTTGATCGTTTTGAAAATGCAGTTGGAACAAGCTGCCAAAAATTTTAAAAATAATCTTTTCTTCCCAGGCTAACGGACGCTATTTTAATTTCTGGGTAATATGCCTCGTGGTTACTTCGTAATTTTTAGTTAATTGTTTTGTGTTTATCAATGAACAGAATTTTGCTTTTCCCGAGATTTAAGACTACAAAAGTTTAAAACTGCCTACGCCCTAAGATGACGCGTGCGTTGCTGGCAGTCATGTGGCGGCCGCTGCACCTCGAACGCACTGCTGTGCAGGCTTCAGGTGGCCAGCGGATTCAAACCTTCATTTNGTGCATGGCTCTTTTGTTTATTATTCGAGAGGGTTGTTGGCTCTCTTTGCGTACCTGTATCTGATCGGTCTTTTCACGTTTCGGCCACACAAATCGCAAAAACGTTATGGCAGGACTCTGCTGCCGTTATGTCAAGACCTGTAATTTAGAATTCGTGGACACCTGTTTTTTTTATGTTCGGAAACCTTTAACAAACCAACTTAACTGCCTAAGCAACCAGCTGCAATGGGCTATAGACCGCATTATCGACCGTCTTCAAACGGCAAAGTAACTGCTAACTGCATAAAATGGAAATGTTACTTTAATAATTTGTTGTAATTGCGTACTTGAGTTAATATCACTGTGTTGTTAACAATGTTTTGTTTTGCAGCCCGGTGAAATCTGCTTATGTCGACGAAACGTTGAGGCTGGTTGATGACGCGTTTGCCAAAATATGTGACTTATTTAATGACAGTGCATACAAAGTGAGTTAGTTCTCGATTTGAAAAGTGGTCCTGTGTTGGTGTCGTTAATAAAGTCATGTGTTGGACTGTTGGTGTTTGTGCTCCTCCATACTCCGTTTAAAAATCTGAGCCCCGACTGTCTAATTTTTCTTTCTTTCTTAAACTGACAAACACATGCTTTTTATGTTTCCAGGTCCGAGCTGAAGCTGCAAGATTGCTTGGTTCGATGCACTTGGTCAGTGATTCGTTCTTGTTTCAAACTTTGGACAAAAAGCTCATGTCTGATTTAAGAGTAAGCTATGTTTTGTTTGAAAACAGTGGTTTTGCAAGGTTTGAAACTCGTGCTTTAGATTACTTAAAGAAAAGCCGTCTTCGACCTTTTCACCACTAAAGCCGTTATTTTGTGTTGAAAGTTCTCGTACCGTTGAAATAACAGGACGCATAGGTTCCTCACCAGTAACGAACCTCCAAGGGAGGGGTTCTTGCAAGATCTTCGTGATGTTCAAAGTAAACTGTACCCAGCGAGTAAATTACATGTACATGTACGGCAGTGACTGAATACTTAACAGCAGCTCTGTTTGAGACTGACAGCTACCGTGTTTCCCCGATAATCAGAGCTAGCGTGATTTTGTGATTTTTGAGGATGATTTTGATATAAGCCCAACCGTTAAAATAAGCCCTAGTTGACTGGTGACGGCAAAGCTTCCCTAATCTCAGCCAATCACATCATTCGAAAACTCCGCTGGAATTTTGGAAACCGATGACCTACAAGACATTCCAGAGGATGATGATATGATTGTTTTTGAATAAATTGTTGTTAACGAGTTTCTGAATAAAAAGCATGTTAATGATAAGTGAATGTAGATAGTTTTTCGTAATTTCTGTTTATTTAGAAATCTCTTAATTTTAACTGTGTAACTTCATTTTTTGTTATATCAAAATAAGACATCCCCCGAAAATAAGCCCTGGTGTAAATTTCGGAGTGAAAATTAATATAAGCCCTGTCTTATTATCGGCGAAACACGGTTAGTTCGTTTTTTTCCCGAAGTATCAGTGACGCTGGTGATGTTTAGGGATTCGCAAACTATTGCCAGATTATATCGTAGTGAGCGACTGCTGTGGTGTGTCTGATAGGCATAAACTTTACCTGCACAAATAGTTCTGAGTTAGCCAGTAGCTCACCTTTGTTTTGCTCGTAATCTCACGTTCAGCACGTCGCCGTGACTAGTTCGCGAATAACTATCCGGTTTCTTGTCAATCGGTTCAGACAGCTAAACAAGCAAAACTGACGTTTGATGCACTCTTTGTGTACATTTCCGTTGCTGCTTGATTGGTTGTAAAAAAAAACATCGTTTGATTTTGTTTCATGAAATTGTTATATAAGTTTGTTGAATTGGTGTTAAAGCTGTCTCTCATGGTGTTGTCTGAAACCTCGACTAAGAAGGTAAACACCTGACGCTCGGTGTTAATCTTTTTTACCACAAGTCGCTTCTTGATTTTATACTAGAAGCAAAACTGTGGTGCCAATCCAATCTTGATGACGATTTTCTAACTTTCAAAACTTTTAACTGTTGCAAAAGTTGCGGATTGAAACACACCACCGAATGATAACCACATGCTGCAACAGCATGGTTTTCGTGCTGATGTAATGGACCAACGCTACTCCAAGATTTCGAGCTTGACTGCAACAGTGCAACTACAGTTTCTCTTCACAGCGCAAGAAATCGTTAAACGAGCAAGCCAAAGAAGGCTTCGTCGAAGAATTCGCGACGGGTGCACGATGGGGCGAAGACGCACCGCGCGATCTAAATCCAGATGCGACGAATCTGATGCACAGCGGTGCGTGCGGGGCGTTCGTGCATGGTCTCGAGGACGAAATGATGGGTGAGGAGTCAAAGTTTTTGTTGCACGAACACCTCGGTGTGACCAGAGCGGCTGGTTGTGGAAAGCAACATCGCTGCTTACAGCGAAAAAATCAAGCTGTCTAAGATAGAACAAACCAGGGCCGTCGCCACCCCATTTCATGATTGGCCCCCGGTTGCTGCATACATCCAATGTTGTATTTTAAAAAAGTGACCCCTTTTTTGTGTTTGGCCCCCCCTGCTGCGAAATCCTGGTGACGGGCCTGGGACAAACCCTTTTTTTCCCAGCTATACAACTCATGTGGCCAGAGCGCTATGACGCAGTATTGAGAGCAGCAGCTTTGTGTCGACAGCAGCACGTATCCTTGCCAGTCGTTTCAGAATCCAGCGATTCTGAGCAATGCCGCATGAGACTGTGAATCGTTTCATGAATAGTAGTCAGACGCATCGTTATAAGAGATTCATAGTGTTTCGTTCCTTGCTGTGGTTCATGTTTCTGTTCAAGCTGGGATGGAGCTTTCGTTGACGATTGCCATGTTGAAACATCGAAAAATACTTTGCAGAGGTTCGAAGCGCTGCTGTAGACTCTCTTACGGAACTCGCCTCCCAGAGAAGCAACCCCAGCTTCGCGCAGGTGAAGCCACCAGCGAGGACAAGATTCTGCGAATGTAGCCGTCACGTGATACAAATTGAACACGTTTGCTTTTAATTCAACCGCTGCCACGACTTCGTCTTTAACGGCGGCGCCAGTTAGTAATTACGCTTCGCAATGTGACGGATTTGTTATCTTTTTGTAAAACTGGTTTCAAATTCTTTTTTGTGTGCAATGAAATGGGACTGACTTCGTGTACAGCCGAAGCTGATTTGACAGTGTTTTTTTCTGTGTAGGCTGCTCTTGACTTTCTGGTGGATTGCTTGAACGATGAGATCGAAGCTGTAAGATTGAATGCCGTCAATTCCTTGCATAAAATTGTTGAGGTAAGTAAGAAGACAAAGTGAATATAGCTGATGTGCCAACGGGTGAAATCTGATCCTGTTGCTGTATCGCTGACTTGCTTGGAAGTTCCATCCTTTCGCAAGTGAATAGTCGACAGCGTCAATGGTTCTGGTGATGAATTATCTTTTTCATAAGTCTGTTTGTTGTTACGTGTCGCAATTGTAGGAAATTATATTTTCAGTCCGTTCAGAACAGGGTTTCTGAACTCTTTCTCCCGTTAACCCCTTTGCAAAATTCCTAAATAAATTTGCTCTTAGCCAGTTAATCTATTTCTCGTGTAAATGTTTTGTATATGATAAAGCAAGGAAGAAAAAAGTTAAAGGTGGGTTCCAAAATTAGCTGCTGCCAGTCCAAGAAGTTCCCCCCAGTTCAGAATCGCTGATGGTTTCAAGTAAACATCAGTGATTTGTTTCGCGAAGCAAAACGTTTTATTTCTCATGTTCAGCATGTGACTTTGTACGAAGACCAACTCGACAACGTCCACTCTGCGATGGAAGACGCGTGCAAAGAAATAAGGGAAGGGATACATAATCTCTTGAGCAATTGCAGGTGAGCATTAACATTAATGTATAATAAAGTTTTAATCACGCATTTATTAATTATGAATGAAAGCGTCATTGTTTTCTTTTCTATTTCCCAGAAAAGATTTCTATTTCCCATTTCCCAGCATGCTTTAAAAGTTACCAGCAGAGCGCATTTATTTGTTTCTGAACAACCACTAATCAGACGCAAGGAAAGGCCATTGACGTACCTCTTGATTTTGACCTCGAGTTGGAGGTATAGAAAATTTAAGAATGCGGATAAACAGCCTCCATGGAAGAAAAGGTGTAAACCAAAGATGTCTTCGCATGTTTTCTCGACGTTGGGAAACCATAAGACCAGGACCCTCGAAACAAGTATTGGGAAGTGTTGCGGGAGTACGATGTTGACGGCCGCGTAGTATTAGTCGTCAAGTCATTGCATTCTTGCTCAGTTTTTGTCCGTGTTGGCGAAGTTAAATCACAACCATTCATTGTGGGTGTTGTACTCCGACAAGGGTGTGTGCTGCAGTGGTGTAGCCAGCCCAAAATTTAGGGAGCGGCCAGTGGTGTAGCCAGCCCAAAGTTTAGGGAGCGGCCAAAATACTTATGGGGTGCAAAATGTTTGATTTTAGGTGAATAACACTATTTTGTTTGGGATACCGCCTGTCAAAGCACAAAAGTGGCTATATATGCTAAAAATATTTGGGAGGCTGGCCCTCTGGCTACGCCTATGGTGTGCTGTCATCACTTCTCTTCATAGTCTATAAATGAATTGGATAGACCTTTACAGCCGTGTCAGTGAGGGTGTGTTACTGTCGGAAGCTGCAAGATCAACCATTTGTTACTGCTTGCATCCTCTGAACACTGTCTTCAACACGCACTTGATCGGTTTTCAGATGCGTTCGACCAAGCGGCAATGAAATTTATCACAAAAGAGATCGAGGCATTGTTTCTTTCCAAAAGCCCAAGTTAGTGGGCACTGCAAGTTAGCGGCAATACACTGCAGCCGGTCGAGAAGTTCAAATACCTTGGTGGTATTTACGAGTGGCGGAAGACAGAACAAGCAGGTTGATAACGGATCGATGAAAGCAAATGCAGCTTTACTTGAAAATGATCATTCAGTGGTCACAAGAAGGGAGCTTTCAAACACAGTTTTCAGTTTGTAAAACGGTCTTTTTTCCATCCGCACAATCATGAATCTTGTGTAATGAGGGTAATAACTGAAAAAGTGCTATCTCAAGTACAACCGGCAGAGATGGGATTTTTGCGAAGAGTCTGCGGCGTGACCCCTTGCGACAAAGCTGTAAAATGTGTAAGTCCCTGAATGTCCAGCTACTTCTCCAAATTGAGAGATCTCACCTACAACGATTTGCTCACGTGACCAGAATTCCCTGGAGAGATGGGCGAGGCGAGTCCTGCTGTCTAAACCCAAGAGAAGCGGCCAAGACGTCGACCAAGGACCAGGTGTCGCGACTGCATCCCCCACCTAGCTTGATCTCGTCATGGTGTGGAGACAGCAGAAATATCAGAGATTACTGAAGCCCGTGAGGTGTTTCGAGTCTTCCTAAGGCTGCTGCCTGTGACCTCCCCCCATAGGAAAATTAGATGTGAAAATGAATGAATGAAAGGATGATCTTAAAGTCAGAGGCCCCGCGGGGTTATAATATCGTCCTACGTACGCGCCAGCATAAGTGTATCAAGTTGTTTACACCTTAGATGAGACCTATGCATTGAAGTAAAAGACACTCAGGTGTCACTTCTGTTTTTGATTTCCGCTTTCGTGTTTTGTTTCATGCAGTTCTGTAATTTTGTGTTTATCAGCATCTCTGTATTTCGCAGTCTGATGTCGAAAGCCTGTCTTTTCGATACGGTTTTGATGCTTTTGAAGAACCTCAATAAGTACCCGCAAGACAGAAGATCAGTTTGGAGGTTTGTTTGATCTTGCGCTGGTGCTAAAGTAATGAGTGACGCAAGAGTGTTTCAGCATGACAAATGACTGTATCTGGTGGCTTACCAGTGTTACCCAAAATGTTTTTTATTATGCAAAAAATTTTTTTAGAAGTGAAAAAAATTCTACTTTTGACGAAAATTTTTTTCTTAGTTCAGAAAAAAATTTATATTTTAAAAATATTTTTTCTTAAAACATTTTTTCTTTCTGTTGAAAAAAATGTTTGTTGTTATTTGTTTGTTGTAACGAAATAATCGCGTCGTTACTTATCAGTGTCACGATCTCACTGTTACTACAACTGCAATGCATAGCGTAAATCCATCTAAATGTGATGCAGCACTGTTTGGACACAAGCACATTTGAATGAAACTAAACAGTGCCGTAACACGAATAAGACTCGGCAAACGTGTGGTGTCACATTGCTAGCGTTGCATTTGCGACATTCAGGAGATAGAGCGCGGTAAATTGTGGGTGTTGCAGTTACAAAGAAGACACTGATGAGTCATGGCGCGAGTTTTTTTCAGCAATGTCAAAAAATGAAATTAAAAATTTTTTCTTAATAGCAAAAGATTTTTTCTCGAGGTTGACACTGATGAGTCACCATAGAATGTGAACTTTTAATCCATACCGCATTTATTCGATTGATTGTTAGCCACCTTTACGTGTAAGCCGTCCTTATGTGTAAACCGTTTAAAATTATCTCAGAAACGTATTGTGAGCAGCCCACTAAACATTTTGCAAACCTAAGTAAGCCCCAGCTGGTGTAACGCTTCCTAAATAGCACATTAGGAGCGACAGACCTATTGGCACAAAAGCAGTTCACACCTTTTCACTATCAACATCTGTCGTACGGGTTTTGGTGTAGGTTACTGCGTAATCCTACCGTAACAAACGAATTGATTGGTAAGAAGAAAATAAGTCGTCACTGTGTGTAAACTGCATAATATGATTAGAAAAAATAACATACGTAAGCCGAGGTTTACAACAATCGAATGAATACAGTAAGTGACTGCATATTGAAGGCATGTTTCAGTGCTTTGCGGTTTGATGTTGTCGAAGCAGTGTGTACGTTTGACGAATGTTCTCTTCAGAACGCACCAGAAACTCGGCCAGCACCACAGCGAGTTGGTTTACTTGCTTGTACCGCAACTCCTCTCCTGTCATCCTTATTTCGACACTGCCGAACCGCAAATGGATGACCCAAGCTGTATCCTGGTTGTTCGTGTATTTTTGCTCTCGTTATAGTTTCGTATTTGTGCGAACCACGGGTGTTGTTGTTTTACTTCTAACCTGCGGGAATGTTTCGTAGGGAAATGGTTTTCTACTGTTTCGTACTTCTGTTACGCTTGAGTATAATCCGAAGATAAGCAAACAACGTGAATTGCTACCAACATGGTTTTGCGCAGAGATTTACAGGGGTCTGCAGCGGGAATGGCGAAAAGTTATCAGGGATTTACCAACCGTAGTTGCTTCGCACAATAGTTAATCTGCTTTCTGTTTCATCCATTCCCCCCTATTTTCTATTTTTCACCGAACGTTAGATTCCGTGTCTTAACAGCATGTCAGACTTAAAGCTTGTAAACAGATATCTTTTCTTTTTATTGAAGAAATCGTATGGACTGCGCAAAAACACTTGTTTTTGACCTTAACTCAGTTGCGACTGAAAACAGACATCGCCATTTTAATCTTGGTGTTCAACGCCGCTGAGTCGTGTTCAGCGATGGCGCAGCTTTTTCCCGAACATGTCATCCGACATTATCAATACTTGAAAGACAGTATTCCGGAGCTTGTGCCGCAAGTGTTGAAGGTAGGAATACCACAGATCAAGGCCGCAACCAGCTGATGGTTTCGGGGGGGGGGAAATCATTGTAACATGCTGTTGCACTATTTTCGCTGGAGACAAAATGGTTGTAAGGTGTTGTTGTACCTTAGCAGCTAAACATGATTTTGAAAATTTCAGGAGGTGGGGCAATTGCCCGGTTGTCTTATCCCTGGTTGCGGGCCTACCGCAGATGTTGCTTACCATTTAACGTTTCTTATTAGAATATCTGGCTTACTGTTGACATGATGCATACAACGGAAACTTTTGGTCGCGTGTTTGGGTTGTTGCTGTTTTAATTTTGAGAACCGGCATACGGTATATTCGTTCGTCGATTTCGGCCTAAAAAACAGCAGTTTTCTGTTGCCTTACCAACGCCCTAGCTCCTCCGCCGATTGCGCTAGAGCTGTTCAAGGGCTCAAACGGATCGGCCAGTCTAGTAGATTGCACTCGAAAAAAATTTTTTTGGTTGGGGGGTGCGGATTTTTTGTGACTGACGTCATAAG
>JGI24159J19872_10008599_pt1 | contig 13366 bp, 3 predicted proteins | sample Ectturendosymbi4_FD_19872 | JGI IMG/M metagenome (IMG submission 19872) | reverse complement strand
TTTCAAATAATTAAAATTTACGTTGTTTGGGTTATTCACCGGTATTTAAAAGTGCTCGGCTAGGGAGTGAACAAGTTCCTTTGAAACGAACGTAGAGACGGCTAGAAATGATTTGCATTGAACTCATATGATACCTTGCTCAGAAAATAAGATGTAAAAGCTGTTTCTAGTAAAGTTCAGGTACCGCCATTGTTGCGTCAGCGTCATAATAACAACCTACTAGAAATTCTAACCGGAACGCCGTACAGGCAATAATTCTTTTACCGGAACGACGTTCCGGGTCCTTCCGGCTTACTTTCACCTCTGGTCGTGACGGTTGTGGAGCATTGCGACGTGTACAGCATAAATAACGTCGGCGGAGAACGATACCGCCATTGTTTTAATGAGAAATCGAATGCTAGTCGATGCGGGTGACTCACGTATCAGAGCGGAAATTCGTATACTGTTCGATAGATGCACGATACGTAAATTTTGCATAAAATTTTAACTAAGAAGTTCAGCTTACAACACTGAGCGTAACGCCGCTGCGCTTTTCATTCTTATGTCAAAACAAAGATGTAGATGTAATTTTTGCTTGATGCATATACGGGAAGGGTAATGACGAAACTTTTAAATAGTTGATCTTGAAAGATGTTATATTCTTAAATTCAGTTAATCGTGGGGTCGTAAGTGTTTCCAAATTTAAACAAGACAAAAACTTTGAAATTTTTAATTATTTTAAAACTTTGTATTTTCATATATCTTGCTGTAAAGTAATCCTCCAACTAACCTCCCGAGCACTGAGCTTCACAGAAGACGACATGATTTTTGAAGGACACCTGTTCGCTGAAGCCTACTGTTAAAATGCGGCAATTGACCTTTCTTGCGGTTTAAAATGTGGTCTAGGTAACACAATTGTTTCTTTAGAAATATGCACCGAATATTGAAGTACTTTTTTCCAGCTAAAGAGCAATCAAGATTTACGAGTTTAAAAGTATTGAAAAATTAAGAAATGTTTTGTTTAGCGTTGAAAGCGATGTGTGGCTGTTCTTCGAGTCGGTCGCCACCTCAGTAAATAAGACTAAGGCAAGAGGCCAATATCCCCTGAGCGGTAATTGAACCATATCCAACTTTTTTCTTGTGCAAGGTATGAAGCTTGATGGGCAAAGTGAACGCTATTCAGTGAACCTTGTCTGACTCCTATTTGCTTCTGCCTGCGTCTTTCAAAGTCAAATTGTATCGGGCATCTAGTTTCGTAAATGAACCCACATTCCCCAACGAGTTGATGTAAAAACGCACGTGGTTCCTCACCTGTAGAGTTTTCTTGTTTCATCCAGCATCAACCGAAGCTCGGGAGGATACTGGCATTCGTTGTCTTGCACGCGGTACATGCACTTTCGCGCTTTTCCGAATTCGATGCACGTTTCGGGAAAGCTTAAGTTTTTTCGGAAAATTTCGTGAAAACGTTCGGTGCACCTCGCTGCTTTGCGGCCATATTCTTGGTTGCAGTAATTGACTGGATTGCTGCAACAGAAAGCAGTGAGTTTTTTGGAAGCTCACTGCGGTTTGATTTTGTGCAATTTTGTTTTACACAATAACAAAATTACACAATTTGTTTTTTTTTATGTACATCTTTTTATTTCTCGTTTTTTTTTCTGTGCACATCCCATATATTCGGCATGAAATTCTACTTCATAATTTTTTGTTTGTTTTTTTGTACCTCATCAATTTTTTGAAATTTTTTACTCTTTTATTTTTATAGTTTTTTGTTTAACATTTTTAACCACACCAAATTTCCTCAATTAAATTTGATCTTCTTTGTTTGCATAGGCATGCTCTTTCATCTGTAAACTTACTTCACCATGTTCTGTGTTTGGTTGTTTTTTTTTGTAACTGTGCTTGTTTGATCTCCAAATCTGTTGTTTTACAACACTTTGAAAAAAGTGACAAACGGGTTGGTTGACTAGATGACCGCCATGGTCTTTCACCAATCGTATGCGACACAGTGACACTTGTTGTTTACATCGATCATTTATTACGCCATTGTATTTTCACTTATTCTAATGTTCACTGACAATTGGTTTCCTTTACGCGATGGCTCTTTTTATTGCTTGTGTTTATGAGCTGAGTCATAAGAAATAATAAACCAATAAATCAATATGATATGGTTCAAAATATTCATGACACTGATGGAGTTGGTCGGGATACTTTGAATGTTTTATGTCAATGAATAGCATAAGAGTTGTAGAACGTGCCTTCTTTGGGTTCACACGTTTCTTTGTATTGATATTTTACTCTGCTTTTTAAAATATACTTACTGCAACACAAACAGCACTGCCTCTAGTGGAATTGAAAGTTAATAGATTAAAAATCATTGCGAGTGATTTGACAACAAGAAGACGGTCGAAAAAAGTTTACATAGCTTCGGAATGAAGTTTTGACTAACTCTTGATTTGTACATCATCATTGCATTATACAACCATCAGCAATACTTCGTTCAATTATCCTTAAGTATATTGCGTTTTGTGTTGATGGTAAAGAGAAAAAACAAAATGAAATTTCTGTGTAAAGTTTCTTTACAAAAATTCTATGTAAGCCTTTTGTTGAAATTTTTAGTTGTCTCTAAAAATCAGTTCATTTTAGGAAAAACGAAAGCAAAACACATCTCTCTGTTTTCATTGTGTTTTCAAAACTTGCTCGAAATCTCTGAAGCACATTTGAAAGCAGCCGTAAAGCAATAATAAAAGCAATAATAAACGTGGGCGTATGAATATCATTTTACGACGTATCGAGTAAAAGATTTGAATAGACCGATTTCTGACACTGGAAATTGCTTACAAATTTGAAAAATGTCAATCTCTACATTGCGTTACACCAGTCTTAGCATTAGACTGATTTTACCTGACCATTTTATCTGCGCTGCACAAGTTGTTTTCAAGTAATAATGGCGTTATCCTCTGTCTTGCTTGCATTGGTCAACATAGTTTTGTTTTGTGTGAATGAAAACAAGAATATTATCTTGGAGCAGCAATTTATTAAAAAATATAAACGATCGTAACTGTCAAAACTGTTTTCAAAACCCAATTATTTTGTAACAAAATAGACACCAACTTTTTCCACCAGGTTCAGAGCCCACGTGGAAGCCGCACCATGGCTGATAAGCCAGCCGACACTGTCTTAAGCTTACTGCTGGTTCCTAAACGTGGCAAAATGAAGTGCGAAACGGGGTGTGTTTGACGTGCAAAAGCAGAACGAAGCATCGTTGCATTTTAAGGAGAGGAATAGTTGCGCTGAGATTTATTTCCGGCTGGCTAGCAATCTGTTAGAGATGCGGCATTTTTTCATCAATCGTAGATTCTCAACGAAGCAACAAAGGCATTTTCACCATGGAAATATCATGCTGAACTAAATGATCCGGTATGTCTTACGCTGAACCGGGAGGCGAAAGAGTGCCGTCGTTGCAGTAAGTCCACTCTGAATAACGCAGCAGGTGGTCGTTCTGGTCCTGGTTTCCAGAGTTGGGCTGAAATTCCGAAAATGATTTTATTCCGCACGACTGGAACTTGCGACTGATGCACTGTTGCAGTGACTCGTATAAAGTTCTGCGAAGAGATAAAAACGAAAAAGGAGTTTACGACCACTGCAGATATTTTTACGCTTTCAGGAAATTTCCTGAGTTCTTGCTTACTACGGTTTTCGTTAATTGTTGAAATAACCCACGAAGATCCAGATCGCTCAACTTGATGAAACAGTTACCTAGCTTTCACCTTACTAGGTAATTATTTATGACTTTTTTAATTTCGTCGAAACACAATCATGTGAAAGTGAGTGAATTTTGAAGCGAATATGCTTTTTGCTCATCTAATCACAACTGTAAAGCTCGATGCACAAGAAAGCTCGATGCACAAGATACACGTCCTATGCATTTTTTGAGCGCATGCGTCTGATTTCGTGACGTCACGTCCTTTTCTGATGCGTTTGGAATGGTCTGCGTTCGAGTAGGAACCTGTTTCTATATTGACGTATCAGACTCACTGCTCTGACTCACTTTTACTCGAACGCAGACCATACCAGACGCATCAGAAAAGGACGTGACGTCACGAAATCCGACGCATGCGCCCGAAAAGCGCACAGGACGCATGCCGTGCTCGTGTACATCCAGCTTTAGGTCTTAGATTTGTAACAAATGAAGCTGAAAGCTTTTCCAAGCCATTTGAAGAAGATCACTTTGCCATGAAATATAGACTTTGCTTTTACCGGTTGGCACGAAGAGGTGCAATGCTAAACGATCTGGTTAAAGAGAACGCAATTTGTAATCACTGTTACATAAAATTTCTTCATGTAATTTGTTTCAGCAAGCATGCGGCAGTGCGCGTATTTTTAAGCCTGCAATGCAAAAATTTTTCGTAGTGTTGGTTCGGTAAAAATCAAACCATTCAGCAAAACCAAAATCACTTCAAAAAAATTATGCGCAATTTACACAGTAAGAAAATCCTCTTTACGAAATTTGAGAACGAATACGTGTATCACGAAGAATTGTGTAGACGTAAACAATGTAGTAAAGACGCATTTCTAAATTCTACGATTTACAGAAACAAACACAAAACTTACGTGTTAACATATGTGCAGTATTTACTGCACAAGCAACGGGGATGCCATCTTTTCATATTACTAACTTGTGCCTCATGCCGTTCGTAAAAAAAGAACATAAAAACATCTCATTTTTATTCGCATAACAGTACAGTACTCATTAAAATCGCATTTTTTGGTTTCTTTTGAAGCGAGAACCTACATGATACAACCCGAAAATATTTTGAAAGGTAATTTTGGCTACATCAACATATTTCCAAGGACCACTTTTGAAATTATTTTAGTTAGATATTATTTTAAGTTTTTCTAGATAATATATTTTTATTTTAACTTTATTGAGATGACATGCGAAGAATATCGAAGCCATGTTTTGCTTGACCAAACATTATGTCCACACATTCAAGGTTTTGTTTAAGGCGTTTTAGGGACCCGATTGGGGTCCCTAGAATTTCAAATCGGGTTCCTAGAATCAGAGAAAATTATCATCGGGTCCTTAAAATCAGAGAAATCGGGTCCCTACAGATCTAAACCGGGTTCCTAACATTTTCCTTAAAAAAAAAACCTGAGACATTATTCCACTTTGGTGATGATCTCGAGAACATTTCACAATTACGAGCTGGAAGTTTTCACTTGATTTCGCAACATGTAACTGTTGCCAGTGAGGCCGTGGTTTTCTGTGACAGTGCACTGTAAAACCCTCATTTATCCTGTTAGCTTTGCTTCTGTTCACCGTGTTTGTAATCTCTGTTCCATTTCTTCTTAATATCTGTTCCACAGGCAAATGTTTGTCTGTGCTGTTCAGTTTTCTTTATTTTGGTGAATAATGCCAGTTAAATAACTTCATTAACACTTAGGCTTACCATGCGCGTTTTCTCCGGGACAGCACCAGTTTTAACACTTTATCCCGGCGTCCCGGTCAGTCAACCAAAATGTCCCTGTTAGGCAGTCAGTCAGCAGCCATCATAAACAGCATGTGTACTGATAACAGAAGCGGAATGTGAAAGCCCTTATCATCTGGAAAATAAATGCTGACTTTTCCTGCTGTGAGTTTACGAGAAAATAAAGTCTAGCAGAGACTTCTTGAAGAAAGTATTGTCAACAGAAAATTATGATTGGGCAAATGTGTAAATTTACAAATGCTTGAACATTGTTTTGTTTCTCAGTAAAATGTATCATTTTGTTTTTTCTTGGTGTCTTAGCTGTAGGAATCCAAAATAGCTACATACTCCAAGTGAGATATGAACCACATTTATCTGATAAGGCTCGTTGTTCTGAAGCGTCCCGGTTTTCGGTCACACAAATATGGTACATGTATGCCTATTAATACTACTGATTCTGACGAAAATGCTCTGTAAACAGATTTACACAAACGCAAAAGCACTAACGTCACATAAACTCACGAACAGCTTTTGCATTTTTCCTTTATTAGATGCCTGAAGAAGAGTGACTCGCATTCTTGTGAGGCTTGCCTCACTTCCTTATATGTGCACGATCCGTACAAAACAGCGTTCAGCATGTCAACCGTCAGGTGCAGGGTAGGTTCCCTCGGAAGGTCAAAGTTGGGAATAACTGGTTCTGGCTTGGGAGATCCTTGCACCTGCCCCATAACAGCAACTGAAAAAAGAGACAAAATAGCATTTTTTTGCTTTTTCGCACCGTGTGGAAAGTATTTCAATCAACGATCAAACTCGAAAATTATGTCCCGAGCTTTTCGTGTCAACGACTGTTTGAATTCGTGAAAATAAATCTTGTGTGATCATATCCGTGAAGGTTTTGGTATAAAAACTTTTGTGGTAAGTTTCTTCCGGTTGGGTGTCTTTCTTTGTTTACTGAAACATATGAAATTCTCACATGCCCTTACATTTCCTGTTGCTTAAATAAAATTTCGAAATTTACAAAAACAAAAACTCTACACATTACAGCAGACGTGTGTGCTGGAATTTATCGATCAATGTGGTGCACAAATTTTCTCACAGGTTGTTTCAAAATGAGATTTCTTTCAACGTTTCACCAGCAAATGCATGCTGCAGGATGGAGACAAAAATCGATGCTAATCGGTTACAAAAGCAAGTTCCAACGAATTTAATTTCGATCGGTGCCGGCCCGATAGGTGTTTGAATCCTCTTGCGGTTGGATCAGGTGCGTTGGGGTTTATTTAATGCTGCAAGCGATCAACGAAATCGTTCGATTTTGAGACAACTTACTGAATGACGTCCCAATGTTGTTATGCAATGCCTAAGTGAGTCACAAACATGGTTGAGAGTTGCAAAATAAAATATTTTAGGTATAAAACTCTACTTGATCGATATTAATGCTCTTTGCTGTATCGCAAAAGAGCTTTTAAACATGAAAAAGTGAAGTTTAAAATAACTTACAAAAATCTTTAGCAAGACGCAGCAGGATTCACGTATGATATCATATATGCTTTTTTCTTTAACAAATAGATTCATGAGCTTGTTGTAATGGAAGCCATTGGTGGTTATGTTTCAAGTTCCACTACCAAGAAGCGAGTTTGCCGATGAGTGAGTAGTAGAAATTTCAATTCAACATATTGTTCCGAAGTATGGAACGTTTTGACAAAAAATTATACAAACCAAATGAGTTTCATTTAAGTCACAGTGTAGTAATATATGTGAGCTTAAAATTTGCTTTTTCCGGAAAGAAAAATGAAAGTACGCCAAAGTAAAAGTGATTTTCACTGAATTTAAATACACCCTATATTACATTTTGTAGCACTGGTGATGCAGAAAAAGGCTCATAGAAGATGAAGAAGCTTTCGTCTTCTCTCCACAGTGTTTACAAGTCAGTTATGAACAAAAGGAGAAGAAACGTGTGGTTGTTCAGAGCCCATTCCTTTGTTCAGAACGACAAAAAAAGCCGATTATGAGAACCTTATTTCAGATCCTATATAGGCAATTTTGGCTCTGTTCGCTAAACGAGCAAACTTCCTTTTTGCTAGCAGAAATATCTTGTAACAATTTCAATGAAAAGATTTCATAAAGCAAATCGTGTTTCATTTTTACGCTGTAAGATTCTCTTTTACTTTACTGCGATTAGTATGAGGGTTTGTCGCGTTATGACGAATGATGAAAATTGACGTTTGCAGCCCAGGTCACTTCAAGAACGCACGAGTTCGATTTTTTCTACCTAATCTTGTTCTGTCGTAGACGAACTAGAAAACGCTTTTTGACGTGACATGTTTGGCGGCGTGCGACTGACGTCATGGTACAAGGACGAAAACGGTGGTAGAAGAACGTCAGCTAAATCACAACGGAATTGACTAGAAATAATATAGACCTTAACCTTTACTAAACTAACCTAACGCAATCGAGGTTACGTAATTCCCTAAAGCCTGTTGTATCTTGCTCTCCATTCTCCAAGTTACTCAATAACAGAAAATGATGAAAATATCAAGCAATTGGATGAAAACTATCGCTTTGGTTGTAAGGTTTGCGATCAAACCAAAAAACGTGTATTTATTCACGGCTTCCATCACAAAAATTTAGCTTATTTCCATTCCTAACATGCACTTTCATTGCTTTGTAAAAGCATCTTTCCAGTTTTAATCTTTGGTAGCTTTTCAAATGCAGTGTTTTCATCTTTGAAGTGACCAACAATATTAAAACAAATAAAAATCTGAGTTCAAGCGGCCACAAATAGGAAAGCGCAAGCCTCCAAGAAACGCACCTGATAATAAACCACCCCAGAGCAGATGGATGATGATGACTTTGGTCTGCATGGCGCAGACAAAAGAACTGCCTTGCGTAGCGACGAGCAATTTTAACGAATCATACACCGACGGTGTTTAATAATATTTACATGTACTCAAACTTATAATCAAACTATTGCTGTGAAACAAGCGTTTTGACTTTGGTCATTGGTGTGCACGCTTGCTCCATTTCACAGAAATACTGAAAATATTTCAAGGAAACATCTTTGTGCAAAATTGATCACACAAATCATGGACGCACCGGCTACAACTTTTCTTGACTATTTTGATAGTCTCGGAAAGACCAATGTACTGTAGGAGCTGCGGAACAGATTTTATCAGACACACAACAAAACTTTGAAGAGGACGTACCTTATAACGGAAAAACAAAAAATGCGGTTGCACAGTGGGTAGACTTTTGCATCTCGTACTCCTTGAAAATTCATGGTTGTTCACAGAAAATTTTACACTTAGCAAATGTTTGTTTTAGTGCGTTTTAATGCTCGGGTGGTACATTTTCCTTAAAAAACCTGCTTAATTACACTTTTTTCTTGATGCTATAAGTTCTCCTATCATCAAGAAGGATAATTTGATTTAAGCAGTGAAGTTGAGGCCGGACCGCAATCAAATGATATTTTCGAGGGGGTGGGCACAATGATTGTAACTTGTAGTTGTACATAACAAATGAACATGTTTTCGAAAATTTCGTGGTTGCCCTGGTTGCGGGTCTGAGTCGAGGCATGTGTAAGCAGCCAGCCTCTGTGTTTCTGTACAAGAACGGCTGATTTCCTTCTTTTGGACTTTGAATTTTTAAAGGCTATCACTTTGAGAACAGTCTTGAAACGGTATGAAACTGTCTAAAGTTGTGGGCCACTTTGTGAAATCTTTTGTATTACAGTACTATATAAGGTACAGTTTCGCAAAAGGTGTTTGAGGTATACTCTTTGATAAGAAATGCTTTTGTCCTTACGAACAATTTTTTCAAAGTCTGATTTGACTTAAAAAAATTGGGATGGTTCCCACTGCAAGCTTCATGACCCACTGCGTGTGAATTGGAATGTTGTTTTTCCTACTGACCTTTTATTCCGGAGGCTAAAAAAGTTGTCATAAATAATTAAATAGTACACGTTTGTGCCAATTAATTGAATGACTACCACATAATTGGAAAAAACAAATTTTTATTTACTTTTCATGACAACGACAAAAACATTTGTGCAAACACAGTTTGTGGTTAAGGACGTGACCCACAATCACCTAAAATCATTTTTACTAGTTTGATAAAAGAATCGACTGATTCCTTGCAATGTTCTTGAATTTAAGTGTCACGATGCCAGACTAAACGAGGGCATCTATAAGCTTAACAATGGTGGTATAAACCGGTTTAAACCGGTTCAGCACAGGTATAAACCGGTTCAGCACAGGTGAAGTTTTATGATACTCTAGAGATTCTCCTTAGGATTGACAATCTAGAGACTTTCCAGCAATTCCAGTACAAAATTGTTCCTGAAAGCAAAACATTCTGGACTTTGCCACTTACGACGCAAGATATTAAATCCCACTGAAAAACTCCTGACCCTTCTGCAAATTTTTTTGTCCTTTCTGGTGTCATTTTCTTTGTGCGAACATCTATGTATGTTTCGGAATTCATCATGCTTTAATAGGTTCTAGTGGTTCAACTCCATAATTACTAAAAAAAAACAAATTTTTTCGTTCTGAGGTGTTTGACAGTTTGATGAATATCGCATTCTCTTAGACTTATAGCAGGCTATAGGGTCTCCTGTTATTCGGACGCTCTGACTTCTTACTGTCTGGACTAAAAAGTGACTCTCATCTGAAAAAAATACTTGTCGCCATTGTTCGCATGTGTAGTTTTTATACTGTACGTTTCGCCCCAGTTGAAACGTTTCTCCATTTTGGTAATCAAGAGCTGCTTCATTTGATTGCCTAGGTATGCGACCTATTACATGAGCAGCCTGATGTGCAACTGAGGAGTAGGCTAAACTGATGCTCTAGCAGAAGCCAGCAAATCTTGCTGCAATTGAAAACTCGTTTTTCTTGGATTTTTCTTGATCTCTTCAGTCAAGTAAGCATCCGCTGTGGGCGTTGTCTTTTTCTTCCTTCCGCATTTAGCCTTCTTGCTGGGGCTCACAGAGTGTTTTCACTTTGAGCCTTCCTGATGAGCTTGTACACTATTGTTTGACTGATGCCAACAGCTTTAGTTTTCTCTCTGTACAACCGTTTGTGTGCTAATGAAAAGTCAATAATTTTACACGCTTTCCACGACTAACATCTATGTTAGTTAATGCACAAAATCATGAGAATACTACGCAAAGATCTCTAACAACTTTCTGCCAACAAACACCAATTTACGGCTTGAATTAGCCTAAAACTGAGGTCGGCAAACACCGGGCCGCGGCCCGGCGCCGATCCGTGCGGAAATTGTTACCGGTCCGTGCGGAACCAAAGCTAAATTGGTCCAAACGTGATTGAAACGACTGACATAAGGAACAAATTACGGGTGCCATTGACTGCAGAAATCCCTACAGGTCAGAGCATCTTATTGCGGCAAAGCAAGCCCAGATTTCCCACTGAATCAATGCCATGATGACTTACGAGCTGTAATAAATTTGCATGTGCCAAACATTCATTATTTTTTTAAGGGCCGGTCCACAATATAATGCCAGGCTGAAGCTGGTCCGCAGTGCGAAAAAGGTTGTCGACACCTGACCTAAAATATCAGCAGGTTTTTGACGTCGCACGAAAAGCCATGATTAGTTGATACCGTTGTTTTTTAATCTAAATTTAGCAAAAACCTAAAATTGAAGACTTAATTTGAAACGGACCAATATACATGCACTCCGCAAGTTATATTGACAAGTTTTCGAAACACATCAATTGGTTTAATTAATTTTGACAAGTGTGTAATATGCGATTGTATTGCAAAAATGGATTGTGTGGCATTTGTATGAAATCTTTTGCTGCAGGCCATAACTGCTATTGTTTATGAAGATCGCGTCTACCTGCAAAAAACAACGAACAAAAACTGAAAAGGTTTTACGTCAAAGCATCTGGTCACTAATATTAATGATGATACTTTTGTTTTCTTAGTTGTTGAACTTTATATTCCCACTCGGAGGTAATCTGTGCAACTTTAGGACAAACACACAAACCACTACTTAGGCTTATGCAATCTTCTAACAGCTGAATTTTTAAAATACTTTACTATTAAAATAAACATTCTGCTTCACGTTTTCTATCAAAAAACTCTCTTTTTTTGTCACAGCATTCAGGGACGCCGGAACAGCGGCAGGGCATGGGGGCAGTGAAAGAGTTGAGGGGAATGCAAACTTGTAAAAAACAAAAAAGTCGTTACCAAGTGTGCTTGTTTCTGTTCAGCAACGATGTTGACCTCAACAATAATGCCAGAATTATAGAAAACCATTGTGAACTTTCTGGTGCACGAATAGCTGCAATAAATTTGTTTCAGTTCCATCTTGACAAATCCTGAAATTACCTATGATACTCTTAAAGGCACCTCCGTCCCCTTTGCCCCTTGTGAAAGGGCAGGGGGCAGTGGCGTAGCCAACCCAATAATTTGGGGGGAGGGAGGGAAATTTTGGGGATGGCAAAATGTTTGTTTTTAGGCGAATCACACTATTTTGTTTGGAAAAACGTCTCTCAAAGCACAAAATGACTATATGTTCTAAAACTTGGGGGGGAATGGGCCCTTTGGTCCCCCTGGCTACACCTATGGCAGGTGGCACTTCCCACATCATGCATCCACTCTCCGGCGTCCCTGAAAGCATTATTATTTCCAAAGTATAGGGAGTCATCAAGGCCCTCTAATGACAAGAATGCGACCCTCCACCACACCTAATATAGGCCTATTTCCCCAACAGTTGCTGTTTGCAACTTACGAACATGAACTCTTATGATATGGCAGTTTACGCAATGAATTTCACACACTGATAGTTTCATGAGTTTATATCTTTCAGATTAACTGACCCAGACTTCACATTTGATTGGATGGTNGCCAAATAAATGGAAGGACTAAAATACATAACCAGGGGTTGATATCAGAANTTGGGGTCCCGAAGCAAATTCTCAGAAAGGCGCCCCAAAAGCGCATATTGAAGCTGTTGAANAGCCCCCTTCGACACACTTGCACATAATTTTTGCTTCATTACGAGCACCACAACGTGTTAAACGTGGCTCTNGAGTGGTTCATAAGCTTTTCAACAAAACAACGGAACGCATTAGGTGCGAAACTCTCAAAGTGGGCAAGGGGAACGTCACCTTTGAAAAAAATGGGCCACCATCTCGTTCGCCTCACCAATATCCACCCTGTACATTACTGAACTTGAGTATTCTTATACTAAATCGGAAGAAATCCTTGTGGCGTTTTCAGGGGCACAAATTTTCCATAGCTTTTTTTAGAAAACAAAGTGAAGAGAAAAAAGTCTCTCATTTTTTTTTTTAACAAAACTCTTGTTCAAAACATCAGCGCAGCCCCATGTACCCTTCGTTTGTGACCAACAAACTTGCAGCGTGCGGAACGAGCAATTCAGCTGGGCTTCAATTTTTTCAAAGCTTGCCGTGGTCGTTTGAGGGGCAACTGCACCCATGTTGCCCCTCTACGGATCCGCGAATGATCTCTCATATTCCATCTGACAGCGCAGACATGTAACCCACTTCAGCGTTTGTTCTGAATTTGGTTTGAATCCTGTCTACTGTCCTTCCGACAAAACCCGCAATGACCGTAACTCACATATTTTTTTAAAGTGAAACGTTAAACGTAATTTTTCACTTGTTTTAAGCTAGGTTGGTTGAATTTGCAGACAACAGTTGAGTTGCTTTTAGGAAGAGCAACACATTCTACTTGATAGGCTTAAATCAGTGGTTCCCAACCTTTTTTGATGCATTCCTCCCTTTGCTCATTTTCAAACTTTTCATTCCTCCCCCATGACACAAAACTTTTTTTATTCCTCCTCTATTACACGAGTCTGCAGGAATATTTGATTTTCCAATATATTCTTTCTCACCTGCTTTTTACCTGTCACGGTGTAGCTTCGAGTTCGTAGGCTAGTA
>JGI24159J19872_10008598_pt1 | contig 13366 bp, 7 predicted proteins | sample Ectturendosymbi4_FD_19872 | JGI IMG/M metagenome (IMG submission 19872) | reverse complement strand
CACTTACTCAACCCTAAAATATCATGCTCACTAAAACAAATATTTGCTCAGTGTAAAATTATTTTAGAGGGAACACTGATTCTCAGCAATTTGAAAATGATGAACAAAATGTCGACGTTACCCCCCGTGGAAAAATATCTGCGGACGCCCATGAATGATCGTGCTTTCTAGCTTTCGTTTGTTCGTGCTTTCACTCATAAGGAATTGTTTCTTTCTTTCTTTCCGCTCTCTTAATTTCGGTTGCAAAATAAACACAACCAATCCGCTTCTTGTTATTATTTCATCAAAATTACCTGCAATAACAAATGTTGTACACAAATTACCGTGGGTGTCGCACACTATTTCAAACGACAATTAGAAACTGTAGGGCTCCCCATTTGAAAAGCACTGATCTAAACCGCATCCATGTGACTACGCTCACTTGCTGCAGCATACAAGTTTAAACAGCGCTACTGCACAATGCTGGCTAATGCCGCCGGTAATTGTGTTGTAACAAACGTAACCTACAATAAGAATAAGTATTATGTCGTCACGTGAATTTTTTATCTCGAGTCCTCGATGTACCTATGCCGATGCCAGTGACTACGTCAGATCGTTGTTATGTGCCACAGTGCTCGTTGGTTCCGTAGCGGTGCAGTGTTAAAGTTTGACCAATTTTATCATTCAAGCTTCTTCTTAAACCAACCTTAGACTTGTTTCCTCGTAACTGTACGTATGCGAAAGTGACTGATTTACGCAATATGGTTCTGTGAAGCATTGGGTTCATTGCAAATTGACGTCGCATCCCCCCCACCAAATTAGCCTGTGTCCGCTACTGAGTGGCAGTGAAGAAACATACAGCAGAAAAGAAAAGCATAGAAAAATATTATGCCCGGAAGGTAGAAAACAGAGAATATGAAATACCGCAGCCTTAGAATTAGGTCATTCGTGCACTTGGAACAACCACTGAAAAGTTGAGACAAAGCGTCATACATCTATCATTAATAATAATCAACAATTACTTGCGATGACTTTATTTTTTTTAGTTTTGTGCCCACTAATATCCAACACCATCATCAACACTAATGCTAAAATAATATTCCTACAGCAAAAGTTAAGAGAAACGCAGCAAATCAACTTTCACGCAGGCAGTGCGTATGCTAACACGGCTTACCAAGCTGTGCCCACTGATTACCAAGCCGTAAGAAATTGCATCATCAATCGCACTTGTATCCCGTGCTTCACTTTGTGCTGGAGTTTCCTGGAATACCACCATCAATCGTATTTTTTAAGAAATATATATGAAAACACGAAATAACCGCAGACAATCTTTTGCGTGTTTCGCCTTAAATCAGGGATGGGCAAATAATTTGGCTCGTAGGTTTCTTTGAGAATGCCGCGTTTAGCGGAGGGCAGTACCTTCTAATAGAAATAGAAGCAAGTCTTGGTCCAAGTTAGCCGCAGCACTAACATTTCGTGTCATTTGGACGAAATTTCAAATTAAGATCTAACCTGTGTAACTTTAGAATATCACATACCGACCTTAGATCTACAACCGACAAAACAAATAGAATTAGCATTGTAAAGTTTCTCCGGCATCTTCTTCATTCCATACTTTTCATGGTTGTATTTGTTTATTGGAAAAGTCTGAGTTGTTAAACATTTTCAAAAGTGGTTAATTTCGTCTCAAAACAGAAACTTTTGTGCCTTGGGGTGACAATAAATTGTGCGTCAAATTCTGTTGTATCGGCGACTGTTCTAAAAAGCTTAAAATACATTTTGAAAAACCCTGTAGAGACTCACCGTTGCACAACAGCTCACCGTTTGTGGATCATCGCTTTGGAAGGCAGTATTAACTACGCCAATGCCCGTTGGTTCTTCCATTTCTTCCAAAATCAATTTCATTTCTTTTTCCACCTAAATTCGTTACAGCACAATTGTAATTAAACTAAAATAAGGTAGAAATTAAAAATACAAACCGAGATTTTAGACAGAACAACTTTAGCATAGCACTAACCTCATGTGCTGCGACGCAAGAGCATATGGGCTGTAGAGGTGGTTCACAACCGGGGTGCGCGGCACCATAAAGTACCACTTACAGTACTCAGCGGTGCCGCATGCCAATGCGGTTTTCAATATATGATTAAAAAAACACATTTTCAAACTGTCATTACACCTCAAAGCAAACTGTTATGGGTTCGCCATTGGATGCCGCGACTATGCAGTGTTTCTCTTCTGTAGGCTGCCGCAAGCGTAAAAAGGTTGGGAAACATTGGGCTACAGTCAACCCCGAGGCTAACAAGTGCTGATTTGGTTTAAAGTTATTTTATACATTGAAGTAGCATCGCAATGCATCCTGTAACTTTAACGTTTTCCTAAACTGTTGCAGGTTTTTCAACATTGTCATTGGCTTACTCCCATGACATTGTTGATGATAATACATACGCTGCACATACGTATAACACTGTATATAGGAATTAGTACTGGCGTGCAGGCGAGATCCAAATTTATAACTCTATGCATAGGTGTAGGAGCAGGCAAATTTTTGGGGGTGTGAAGGAATTTTGCCTGGATTCTCCCATATTTTCCGGAAAAATACTTGACCTCCAAAAAAGAAAAAAGCTGTTCATGTCAATTCGGGCGCCATGTGACGTCAAAAAAAAGCTGTTCAAGTCCATTCGGGCGCCATTATTTTTAATCAAAGCTTGTTGGGCACCATTTTTGCTCAGATTTTCATGGAGTTTTAGAAGATTCTCAGAGATTTTGCCCGAATTTTAGAAGATTTTGCCCAGATTTTATGGGATTTTGCCCGGATTTTCACCAAATCAAAACTTTTGGGGATGCAGTTGCACCCACGCCTCCTACACCAGTGACTCTATGTCGAAGAATGTTTCTTTATTCCATCTTAGCCTTACGAGTCAGAGAGATAATGAAAAACAGTTTCTCCACCGCACACGACAAACAGTTAAACATCGGGCAAAATTCGGTATAGAAACTGCTGGAAATATCCAAAAATCGGGCAAAGTGTGCACGAAAAAGCTGGAAACTTTGGAATTTGGATAAAATTGCTTACACCGTGGATCGTTCGCAAAATTTTTCCAGAAAAATTATGGAAAAAGTTAGGAAAAACTGACGTGATAATTAAGAAACTGAAAGTTGCACAGAAAATTTTCGCCCTTCCAAAAAAGCTTCCGTGCGGCTCTACTTCATAGACAACTTAAAATATTCCAATGAAAACCTTATATAAATATGAAACTTTTAAAAATCCTAGAACATTGTCGAAAAAGTGTGTAAGTGCAGCATATCAAATGGTATATGACTACCATACATCCTGCTTTTTCAAAAAGAGTAGGATGTTCCTTCGACGTCTACGAAAATGCTAAAATGTTTTCCTTTTGCCTCTGTTATGTTTTCTTGAATACACGCTATATTTTCTTTAATACAAGCTACGCCTTAAGCTTACTCTCTGAGTATAATTTTTAGTGGCCTATATTCTTGGACGGTCTGTGTTCAAGAAACTACCGTTGTGTGTTGATTAGAGCAGTGCTTCTTAACCGGGTGAATGGTTCACCCCAAGGTGAATTAAATTTTTCCAAGGGTGAATGAAATTTTTGTTATTGATTTTTTGTGTCCTCTGATAGCATGCATTTGTCTTATTTTTTTCAACCAAAACATATCAGCAATCGTGAATAAAATGGCGAACTTCAAACGTTCTAAGTTTGCGTCTTCAGCAGTAACCAACTTATCAGTTCAGAAAAACCGTAAGCTACTATGGTGCAATTAACTGCGTCTACTACGTAATCGGGATAGATTTTACCGAGGGCTGCCATGTTTGATTCCATCGAATGGTAGAATCTCTGCTGTGCTCTCTGCATGGGCGTCCTGAACTCCTGTGCAAACGTTATCTGCTAGAATCCCAGTACTTTCGAAAGTTTCAGACACCTGAATACTTACCAGAGTAGCCTTATCAGGCGCAGTGCAGGCCTGACTAATCTAAGTACAGGAGAAGCCTAATTGTGAAATTTGTTACTAGTTTGGTGTTGGTTCAATATCTCAATATCTAATATGCGTTTGTATCTCAGATAATGCCTGCAGAATGTCTACGAAATACGATACGTACAAAAACTACTTTGTTTTGATGAAAGTAAGTGTAAATCTATAGATAAAATCTGTCAGGATACGCCAGCTTCATTGGCTTAGTGGTTTCGTCGAGAATAAGTTCCCTTCATAAATTAAAAGGCGGTATTGGGATGATGATTATAGTAATAGGCTTTTTCATCCCAGAAGTGAAGAATCGAGCCATGATCCGTCTGTTCCATGCATGTTTGCTATCTTTTAAATACAGCAACCAGTTTTGGGTTCTTTCGAAACTGTGGGTCACTTACAAAACAAACACGGCGTTTATCAGAACCAGTTCTCACATTTTTCAAGCAACAACACAATCAATATATATTTGTGCAAACAGTAAAATTCCCTCCATTCATCAGTGATAAATGACACTGCTAGCAAAAAGCCTCTTCTTTTTTCCTCTTTCCAAATAGCGCACGTGTTGATGAAACAAAAAAAATATTTTGCGAAGCCGAGTCTATAATCAAACCATCAAACCATATTTGAAGATCGCATCAAATTTGCTGCATGGCAGAAAACATGCTGTGGTAAAGTAGAGTAAATACCGTGGTCTAACAATGAGCACTCGATGTACTATGATTAATGTCACATCGGCCATACATTTACAATAGAGTGAATGGGAATGCAGCGAATGGGAATTGTTGATCGGTCATTTTGGATGTGTTGTGGCATTAAAGTATTACAATGCGAGTAGAGCTGTGAATAGATATATATGAAAACCCTGGTCTGTTGCAGGACCAAGCAAATGTATTACCGTTGGTCAGGGCCTCTGAGAAATTTTACCAGTGGGTACGAAGAACGAATCCAGTACTCCATAACTTCTAGGGCCCTCGTCGAAACTTGCATAGCTTGTTTGAAAAGCAATTAAAATATAAATAAAACAGCTAGCATGCTAAAACTTAGAAATAGAGTAATTGTTACACTAAAAACTGCCTTACATTATTAAATTTTGGCTTGACTATAGAAAAACTTAGCGTGCGTACTTTCATCCTCCCGGGCCTCAGTACCTACTGGGACCGGGTATGATGTACCTCTTGTACTTCCCTCTCGTAGGCAGTGTTCCCTCCAAGCTGCGCAAATGCGCAGTGCCACCAAACCATTTGCGCAGTGAAATCTCATTCTCGCGCACTTGCAACATTCCAAATTTGATATCGTGTAGTGTCGCATAGGCCTTGTAACGCTTGAAACGCTTAAATGTTTGTGCGTCTGCATGGTTGCAAACTTGCATGCGCACTAAAGCAAAAATTTGCTCAGTGCAAGTTTTTCTTAGAGGGAACACTACTCGTAGGCCCTGTCGTTGGTCATAAAATAATCAAGGTAAGCCATATTTTATAACCATTTCCAACATTGGCGGTATAACGTCCTCAGCGAGAAGAGAATAAATTTAAAAGCACATGATTTCTTGCACCCAACGTGAAAGTTTACTTGTCTTGGGATCTGGAGTTCTAATAACAATTCCAGTATGATGGCAGCAGCAATGATTCGAGGCATATCGACGACGATGTACTAATCCTCAAGTTCCATGAATGAATCGATAACATATAGAATAAGACGCTCTGCGCACTTAAGGAAAGCAAAAAGAGATAATTTTGCTGTTTTGCTGCCGGAGGCTTATTTGTCCTTTATGTAGACTTGACGCCTATTATTTACAGGATTATCTATATTCATTATTTTTTGCATTCAACAACAAACAACTACCTTTTGTAAAGTTGCGTAGGGATAGGGAAACCATTGTGTAACAGTAAAAATGCTGATTCATTTGCAATGGTTTACCTTGATTGTTTTATGACCAACGGTAAAACATTTACTTGACCCTACAACAGATCAGGAGTTTCATACAAACAATTCAGTTGTCAGTGACAGAATTCCTTTGAATCACGTTTTCGCTCGCATCACACTTAGCTAGATGGGTTGACTAATAGTTGGATACAATGCTGCTGTTATTGCGCTAAACGCACAGAAAGGTCTGTAAAACATGACAAAATATAGACCCAAGGGTACTGCAGACTGCAGCTAAGTAGCGCGTTGTAGGTCATGCATAATGTAATGCATCAGACTTGCCAAGAAGTACGTGCATGTGGAACTGTGAGACGATAACTAAACCTTAAGACACATAGAGGCGAGAGTCTGTGGTTCAATAAATCACCATTTATGGCCTTTCATGGTGTACCCAGTTTTCACTATGTAATTAGTAACTAGCAGGAACTTTTGCTTTTACTATACTCAATTAAGCTCATGTTTTAGGTAAATACTTTGCAAGACGTGTGTGCAAATACTGCAGTTAAAACTGACATGCTTTTGCTAATGGGGAAAATTTGTTCTTTGCAAAATGTGCCAAATTTTTTTGAAGTGCATACATAGCAGTTTGAGTGGAAAATTAGTTTTAAGCGTAATTTTCACAAAATGATGAGAAAGCATTTATAAAATGTTTCTTTATTTACGTGCTTCAAACGAGAACACTCGACTAAAACATGTTATACAATTAATTCTAAGCTGTTGCTGATTGTCAAATCTTAGCTCTACTTTTGTATGAATCTCTTTTGGGCGTTCATTTAATACTGTGCACCGTAACTTCCCCTAATCAGACACTTTTCGTGAAATCCCTATTACTCTTTGCTGGTAGACTTCGTTATCTTAGCGTATTTACAACCTACCGCCCCTAAAATTACAAACTGCGTACATAAAAACGACCTGCAGTAAATCACTCTTGGTGCTTTACTTCTCGCTCCATTCTACAAACATTTTGCAAACGTCCATGGATGGGACAAATTAAAGTTTTTCGCAGGGTATGCAACATTTTCCTGCATCCCTTAACATCGAGGCCCGTAAAGCCAAGCTACAGTGCACTTAACCACAGCCTTAAAAATGAATGCGGATCTCGATACGTTTTTACCAGAGCCGCTTAAACATAACGTTGCTGTGTCTGCTTGGAGTGTGCTGCTTGGAGTTAATTCGCTCACTGCAAGTGCGATTAAATACCAACTTTCTCTGAAGAGCACTAAACAAAAATCAGCAATCGAATGTCGCGACTTTAGGCCATTTCACACTAATGTTATGGATCTGGTAGGAGGTGCAACCCTGCATCCTCCCCTTGTGTCCGCACCAGGCTCGTAACCAGGGGGGGGGGGAATTTTCTCCCCTCCTGGAAAAATATGTTGGACATAGTTTAAAAGTATTGGACATAGTTTAAAAAATTTGCGCCACTCTCAGAAAACTCTCCGCACCCCTAGTGTCCCAAGCTGGTTACGGGCCTGGTCCGCACATGGACTCTTAGTGTTTACACATCAGCTCAAGCGGTCTAAGAAAATCAGTGGGATATCAGTAGAAATTCCCTCATACCTCATTTAACGTGTGTCCTTCGATAATGAAAACTTTTTTCATTTTTTCAGTGAGCAAATTGCAGGAGTAACCAATGTTGATCGCTGTCTCTTGCTTGTCCCCAGTCAAAACCCAAATCTTGATATTCGCTTCTGACAGGTTAGCAATCGTCTCTGGAACGCCATCCTGGAATTATGAATAACAAATTTTGCTATGCAGAGTAGGTTTACAAATGTTGCAGAAGCAACACCATCACCACAACCTGAAGCTTATCTTCAATTGCAGTTGCTCCAAGTAGCTCTAGATCACGCTCAATTTCTTCGTAAACTGCGTTCAAGTTGTCTTCTCGGTCTTCCAATGAAATTTTTGCTCGTTGAAAGTTTTTATTCCATTCTAAATGCAAGTGTTTGAATTGAACAAAACGTATTGACTCTTTTCAACCATTAACTTTTTTCAAAATGTTGTACGCAAAGAGCGTACGATTGAACTGCATTTATTACCAAAGGCTTTGTGCATGTCAGTCAAACTTAAACAGGTTTATTTCGCTAGGCCAACTGGTTTTGTGATGAGTGCGTCATTTATTTCCATGGCTTGTTTGCTGCAGCAAAGGTAATGCTGTTGTGATTCATAAAAATCACGAAGAGTAATGCAAAGAATATTTTCAGTGGGAAAGTCTGACAATATCAGTAAACATGAAAGACTTTGCAGGCTGACGGCAAGATCAAACAAGAAAAACGACAAGAAATTAAAACAGCTAAGTCACTCAAATCATTCAATGCTTTTATCCCTTGAATATTCAGAACATAGGCCCAGGGATCTGCAACTAGAGCAACTGTTTTGAGCGTCTGTTTACAGTAGGCTGCTGTGATGCCTTCAATTTTGCATGACATATTATACATGGTATTGTTATGATTTCCCTGAAGCACAGTACATTCGTCCTCTTAAAATATTTTCAAGTTTCAAGAATCAGTAAAGTCAACAGAAGATTATCCGCTGGTTTTGCTTAAGTCTGTCACGACCAAAAACAAATGTGTACGATTAAACAGTTGAAAGTCAGCAAAACTCCTGCAGCGGTTTAAAAGTACTTGTTAGATAATACAAGGAGTTAGATCATGAAATTTGTTTGATTGAATGCGCCATTTTTGGTGGAAAACTTGTTGGCTTAGACCACGGGCGGCCAAACATTTTGACCCGAGGGCCGAATTCGCGGCTACTGGAGGGCCGGATACAGTGAGATTTACGTAATCTATGTAAAATAGGTTGTTAAAATGTATTGTAGTACAATGATAACAACAATATCACACCATTTTTTGCACTTTTAGTCAATACAGGCAACAGCCAATGCTGTTGCACTCCTGTCCATAGTCGGAAACGTGGTGCTTGGAAAAGATGTGCAAGGTATTTGGCGGGCCGGATTAAACTGGTCAGCGGGCAGGATGCGGCCCGCGGGCCTATTCCTCACAAGATTTCTTTCAAGAAAATCGGTTGTACAATGATGAACTCTCAAAAATTATTTGAATTCCTATAAGCATACCGGTTATGCGTTTTTCGCAGTATACTGCGATTTTTGCAGCGTGTCAAACGATTAAAACTTATCTTTAAAACACAATCGAGTTTGACCTAACTCTTAAATTTTGATTACATTCCTTGCAATTACTTGCAGACCGAAGACAGGGAACTGTGGTATGGTGAAGATTTGAATATGGTCATTTCTGCAGCACAACGATCCGACAGCTTGTCATTTTACAGGTATAGTTTGATACTGTAGTAGCCAAGCTGTACTGTTTCCATATCATCGAGTCGCAGAAACGGTTTTTGTGTTTTTGTCAAGCATTTTGCATCTTCCTGTTTTGTAATCTTACTTCTTACTGACTGGCCTTTCCGCTGGATCATTTTATAGCTCAGTTATCGCTTCAATCACACATTGCAGTAGTCACAGTGTGCACCGGTTTTTCAGCATTTGCAAAGCAAGTATCGGTATCTTTTCTCTCAGGGCTTTCATAACTCATCGCTCACCTACTGAATTAAACAACGCCATTGTTGTTGATTGTACAAAGTCAAATGTCAAATAATTTTGGACAACATATCTAGAGACGAGCAATCTTGATATATCTGATCATAAAACAGTTTACCCTGAGATGAGTTCAGGTTTTGGCTCGTACGAAAAGTTAGCTATAATTGAGTTAAGTTTGGAGCTAATGTCTTTCACGATTAGGCGGATAAGATGACCCATATAAAATCGATTTGTCGCCACTAAATGTCAAGGAACTGTCTGTGATACGCCATCGATGTAAAACTGCTGTTTTCGTTAGAAATTTAGCTAGTTTTTAATTCTTTTATTTAATTAGTAGGTTAGTTAGTTTTCCACACAGAAAGAATTCTAAAATATTAAAATATATATTTACCCTCGTAATCTTCTTTGTGTACACTCTTCATTGCAATGCACAAGGTTCTTAAACCTGCCTTCGCAAAACTCTGAAAAAATTGGTTTGTTGTTCTCGGAAGACTTTTCAAGACGAGGAGGCGTCTATTTTTAAAGCACAGCATCAAAAGCAAAGATTTTCTCTACTTTGGAAGCATGTCTTACGCATTTCAACAGATAACAAAAATGTATAAAAAATCGTTGGTTGTTGAAAGCTAGAATGACCGCATCTTCTGTCTTGGTCCAGAAATTTGCTCCAGTACCTTCTTCTAAACGTCAACCGGCAACACACCAGTGACATATACCAAATGAATTTGGAATACTCTGAGAAGTTTAATCACAACTTTTTTTGAAACAAACACTTCTCACACACCAGTTATCTATGCAGTAAATGTTCACAGTAGTCCTACCCTGTTGTTTTCAAGTAAAATGGCACGATTAGATGTTTACAACAGTTAAGCATTAATCGTTTATACTTGAAGTTGTACTCGCCGCCATGGGCGTGGGAAGGATTTTTTCCAGGCGGAGACCAATAATGGATTTCTCCAGGCGTAGCCAAAAGGATTTTTTTCCGGGGGGCGTGCAAAGGTGGAAAAATTTGATTTTACCCACTTTAAACTAACCTTTTTTGCAAAAAAGTAAACAACCATTTTTGCAAAAAAGTATTTGGAAAATTCCAAACTTCAAAATCCAAGAGGGCCAAGCCCCCCTGTCCCCCTTCCAACGCCCATGCTTGTCGCACTGAAAAACACAAGACGAAGTTGTGGCTGTGTCTCCACATAACGTATACATATTAAAAACGCATGCCTGAGTTGGCATTGACCTTCAAGCTATCGGTTATCATATGCAATTGTTTCGTTAGACTATCTCTCGCTGGCACTGTTGAACCTCAACTGACATCACCAGTTACATCTAAAGCATGATATGGTTTTGACTTTTACCAGTCTGTTTTTGTGTTAGCAAGCATTTTACGAGAGTTACAACCTTTAAACCAGAAAAAAGATTTTTTCAATAAACTCTGCGTTTTAACATCTGCGGAAGACAGGCGTTTCAGCTCTGCAATAATCGCTCCGCATTTGTTAACAAAATGAACTCTTGTCTTGTCTTTCCATTCCAGGTTAAACGTTGAATGGCGCTGCAAATCTTTCAACCGACGCAGTTAATTCTACAGCAGTTGCAAAACTCAATGCTGTTGTTTGTGTGATTGTCACTTACTTCCAAATGCTTGTTCGTCTTTTCCTTGATTTTGCTATTTGTGCAAGGGCTGAGACGTTGATAAATCACTGAGTCCGCTCCTTTGCACAGAAGCATTATTCTACCTGAAATCAGGAGTAAAATATCGAAGGATGGTTTTAGGGATAATGTCGACTGTAGAGAAAAGCTGCTCCTTTCAAAATTATCAGCAAATGTGTAATGTTTTTATAAGAAATAATATTGCGATAAAGCAATGATACCCGATTCTTAGATAAAATCGTTGTTTTACACGATTCTGCGAAGTATAAAAAGTGTTTTTTTCATAAGAAGGGAGTTCGCTACAATTTTATGCCACTTTCTACATTTTATTCAAGAAGAGATCTTACCATTTTCGTCTTTTACAATAACTGACATCCTTTTCCTAACACTGTTGAATTCCAAAACAGCAAGTAATTTGTATGTAACATCTTTCCCTGCAAAATAAAATCATTTTGTCATCATTTACATAAAATCATTTCCATTATTTTACAAAATATTTTGAACTGCTTCGAAGCTATGCAGCAAAACTCTCGAATCTTCAAATGCTTTTACAGAGTTGGAATGTTTTCCAGAAACGCGCTCATACGTCGTTTCACAAATAAACATCACATCCAAATGTCTTTTGCAGCTTGCACCAAAATCGTCACACTCAAAGGCAGTTATGACTTCGAAGCAAAAGTCCCAGTTCCACCACAGAGATAAAACAAACTTGCGCACCACATGCGCTTACATGAAAAGAAAACATGGAATTTACGTACGTGTGTGCACGTGCGCACACTCACACATCAACAGACGTAAAACCTGAAACCATCAAAGATTTAGCGAAAGAGTTACATTCGCATAGTTAGTTGATCGTTGTGTAGGTTTGTTGCTTCGATGACTGGTGGACCGGGAAAGCCTGCGGGTGTGCGAGATTCGTGTATTTATCCACATGGTTTTAAACATGTTTTAGTAGTAACAGAGTAAAAGCTGGACCAGTGATTCTTAACCTTTACAAACACACCGAAACCATACGCAGTTTTCCACGTTTTTGTCGAACCCCATTTTTGCCAATATAACAGAAAGTAAAAGTGGGGGGACGACCTCTGGGACGCTTTCCTGTAGGTTTAGTCAGCAGAACTTGGCATTACCGTCAAACCCCTGAAATGGCTCCGTCGAACCCAGGTTAAGAACCACTGAGCTAGACGAAAAGGAAGAATCTCGACCTTAATTAATAGAGACTACCACTGTTTTTGATCGTCCTACGCAAAAAGTTTAATTTTAGTTATTTTTCGGAACATTTTGCTTTTTTGAAAAGATAATACTGATATGAATGCATAGCAAAAGCAAATCATTGCTATTTCATTCTCTTTACTAACACTTAGCTTTTCATATGCTAGCCTATGATATACATGGCTCCGTATGTATATATGGGTATCTCCATCTTCATGACTGCTACGTGCCTCAGAGCATGGCATGGTATCTTAATGTACTCTATGTTGGTCCATTCACGCCGCACCAAAGCTGTTCAACATCAAAGGTATTTTTGCAAAAAAATGGATTTATTTTGAAACGAAATTCAACACGGTTCTTTGATTGTAGCTGTTGTGCAAAATATTCATTTTATTTCATGAAAGTTTTCCAAAATTCAAGAAAAATGGATTTGAAGGAAAAGTATTTTAATTTAGATTTAAAAGTTTGAAAGTAAAAAAAGTTTTGTTTTAAAATTGATTTTTTTCGCTTTTTTTCTAATGCTATTAATGGCCAATGTCACAGATGTTAGAGACGACGCCTAAATTTTTCGGCAATAACTGTTACCATCATCAGAGATGTCACACTCATTACCTGTCGCACTGACCCTTACTGAATTACAAGGCTGTTTGGCAGTTTAGCCTTTTGTGTATCAAACAGGGGCGTAAGCAAGAGGGGACAAGGGGTGTGCAATTCCCCGGGCGCCGAATCACTATGGGGGAGCCGAATCACTGCGGGGGCGTCGAAAAGTCCAACCAATGTCACGTGTACTTTCTTCAGTACAGTACGTTTGCATCCGAAAGACCTCAGGTTTGAATATGGGGGCGCCAAATTAACTTCTTGCCCCGGGCGCCATCTAACCTCGTTACGCCCCTGGTAGCAAAGGGGTTTGGGGACTTTTAATCACGCGACAATTAATCACTAACATTTATTCACTAGATAGTTAATCACGTAGACCAGGGCTGGCCAACTTGTCTTCGAATGCGATCGACTAGAAAATTTCTTGATAACTCGAGATCGACCGGTCGGTAATAAAGACACAAGTAGAAAATGCCA
>JGI24159J19872_10008596_pt1 | contig 13367 bp, 9 predicted proteins | sample Ectturendosymbi4_FD_19872 | JGI IMG/M metagenome (IMG submission 19872) | reverse complement strand
CTGTTAGATGGGAGCAAGATTTTTTCTCTCTTGCATCTCATGAGAAAAGTAAGCTTTTCTCTGGCTTCAGCACATTTCAAACATTTCAGGAAAGCATTTTGTCTTCTATAGGTATTATCAGGGCCGGAGCCCGAGTCGCAAGGAGGATTTCTAACAACACTAGGAGTCTGAGTCGGATTTTTTTGTCCGACATCGACTCCGGAAGTCCAACTGGGTCATTTTTACATCACACTCCAAAGTTGGAAATTCCTGTTGAAATGGTACAATTTCTTTTGAAACTTTTGCTGAAACAGAGATTTGCTGTGCACTACGATTTACACTGATTGCTAACTGCTTCAAAATTTTTCACAGCCAAATTTCATTGCCATTACTTGTATGTTATGGAGTCGGAGTCGGAAATTTTGAAAAGGTCCGATATTTTAGCTCCGACTCCACAACCTGAGTATTACCAAGGACGTCGGAGAGAGGGTGGTTGGCGGGGGCATTGCCCCCTATCCTTCCAAAAAAGGGAGAAACGGAGGCGGGGGTGCCTTGTCGTAACAATATTGCAGGTAATGTCATGGTTCATCCATACCGAATTGAAACAAATTTATTGCAGCTATTTGCACACCCAGAAAGTTCAGAAGGCTTTTCTGTAATTTATGTTATTATTTTTGAGATCAACATTGCTGCTAAACAGAAAGAAGCATAATTGGTAACGATTTTTGTCTTTTATAAGTTTCCATTGCTTCGACTCTTGTTACTGCTCCCCATTCCCAGTAGCGTAGCCAGTCCAAAATTTTGGGACGGGCTAAATATTTTTGACTTTAAGCGAGAAACAGTATTTGGTGTGGGTCACTGCCTGTCGAAGCACAAAACGGCAAGCTATGCTAAAAATTTTTGGGGGCCAAGGCCCCTTTGGCTTCACTCTTGGGTACGCCTATGCCCCTGAGCAGCCACTGCTCCGGAGTCCTTGAGTATTACCTGAGATATGAATGCATATCAGATGTTGGAATCAATACCAAACTGGTAACAAGCAAATATCACAAAAACGCTACTCCTGTACTTCAACTGGGAAGGCTACTCTGATGAGTGTTCAGTGTTCACATGCCTGGTTTTCACTCGAGATTGAGAATTAAACTTTCGAAAGTACTGCGATTCTAGCAGATAACATTCGCACAGGAGTACAGGACGCTCATAGAGAGCACAGCATAGCTTCCACCACTCGAGTGAGTAAAACGTTGACAACTCTCGGTAAAATGTATCGCTATTATGTTATAGAAGTAGTTAAATTGTGTCATAGTACGGTTTTGCTGAGGTGATAAGTTGCTGACTGCTTTTGACTAAGAGTTAGAACGTTTGAATTTCGCTATTTCATTCATAATTACAGGATTTTTGGGGACTTGAAATATTATAACGGATGTGGGGGTTTTGGGGGGCGCTGAGTCCAAAAATCGCATCTGTTTTTGTCCAGCTGGTCAGGATTAGCTGCTACAGAGCATATGTTTTGCAGTTTTTGGCAAAACATTATAAAACCTCACCAAAAGTTTCAAAAGTTAACTCCCACTATTTTTAACTTGAAAACAGATTTTGTAATCACTGGTGGTGCTTTTAAATGCTGATATGCTTTATCAGTTGTTGTTGAACCGCGTAGGCCCAGAGGGAGTGAGTTAGTAGTAGCCTGTTGATATGTGGTATTACCACATTGTGGTAACTACAATAAAATCTTATGTCAGAATGCTCTGTGCCTGGTACCACAGCTGATGTGCATGACTGGATGATTTGCGGGGAATTAGAAAAATCTGTGCATATTAGTTGGGCAACAAAGTGGATACAAAATATTTCCCTGTTTCGTATGTTTGTGGGACAGCAGGGCTCGCCAAGAGCATTGTGCTAAGGAAAGTTGGCCAAAGAGAGAAAGGTTTGAGATTGGGGAAGGAAATATTATACGCTCTCCTTGGATTTATCCAAACTAGGTGCTACTTCCTCCTCTCCATATCAAATTATGGTTGATGAAACAATTTGTAACAGCTTTAAATAGGGAAAGCGATTGCATTGCATGTTTGTGTGAAAAGTTCCTGCACTGAACACTGAAAGGTTTGAAGACAGGAATTTTTGATGACTCTCAGATACGACGTTTAACGCAGGACCAATTTTTCCACTTACCATGGCAACCCTGGAAAAAATGCTTGGCGGTCCTTTACAGCAGTTGTCGAAAACTTCCTCGGGGATTTTAAAGCTCTTGACTATCACGACCTTTTAAAACAGCTGTTAAATTCTTACGTACAATTAGGGTTCAATATGAGTGTGAAGTTTCATTTTCTTCATAGTCATGTAGACTATTTTTCTGAAAACCTAGAAGCATGATGGAAGAGCAAGGAGAGTTCTTCCACCAAGATATAAAAACAATGGAGAAAAGATACCAGGGACGGTGGAATGGCAACATCATGGCAGACTATTGCTGGTGCTGAAAAAGAGAGGTTGCTGGTAGTAGCTACTCCCGAAAAACACAGAAAAAGCAATTTCAGGATTATCAACCGTGCAATATTTCTGTCTTCAAAAAACAGTATGCTATCATGTTTCTTGGCATTTGAACAATATTCTGTCAACGCAATCTTTGCATTGGAAGACCATAATATCTGTGTATTTATGATGAGTTTCTTGTAAGTCACAGTTGCAAGTATACAGTGTACGCTAACTGAAGTTTTGTGTTTGTTTAACCTCTATGTTTTTTACGCTGTACATGGTTCTTCATAAGCTAGTTTACAAATCATGGTTGTTACAAGAAGTCACTAGCGTTTATAACATGTTAGCAAGTTTCACAAATCACGAAACGTGTAACCCTCTTATGCAAAAGTATGCTTAAAAAGCTATAATTGCAAAAATCTGAAATATCAAGTAGCTCAAAAACGTAAACACAAAGGAAAAATCTGACAACAGTTGTGAAATCAGCGCCCCAAAATTATCCCGAAAACGCTCTTAAACCCCAATCCCCACGAAATTCATTTAAAATTGTTGAGCTGTGTGATGATGCATGAAGGGTATAAAAAACAAGAACAAGAGGATCAAAAAACTTGAGGACAGAAAATTCATTCACCCTAAATTCACCCCTCTTCTTTCATTGACCCTTGCAAAAATTTCATTCACCCTGGGGTGAACGATTCACCCGGTTAAGAAGCACTGACCTAAGGTATATTGAGTTCTTGGCATTTACTGCCATTACAGCCATTTAAACTTCACAATGATCCTGTGTATAACAAACGCTTCTTCATCCTCTGACCACTTCCAAGAAACGTAATTACAACTTTAAACGTTTTTGGTGTAGAACGTCGTGTCGATGTCATTACATCTTCACAAACATTCTTAAGTCAGTGCAAAACATAATTTTTTTATAAGCTTCTTCAAATTTTTCACAGCAAACTCTCTTATACACACTATCGCATCGTATTCATTCCACGCACTCACGCAACGCTTTTTCTTGCGTTCATTTTACGTTCTGTGCATTCTTTTACCTTAGCTCTTGACTTGTGAGTTACACGGCAGGGTTTGGTGACTTTTCATCACGCACCATTTCATCACGCGACAATTAATCACTGACATTTCATCACGACATAGTTAATCATGCACACAATTAATCACTTGAACGGTTTAGTGACATTTAATCACGTGACGATTAATCACTTACATTTCATCACTGGGTAGTTAATCACGTGACAATCAATCTCTAAACATTAAAAAGACAATTAAGCAATCAAAATTCACATGTGTCTTTTTTATACAACAAATACGCAATGCTACACAAGTATACCAAAATGTCACTGAACGAGTATCGAGCTACTGCATTTTCGAATTTTCGACTCGTCGTTTCAGCGTTTGATAACATTTCGGTGCAAGTGGCTGCAAACCGGATACACCTTGTAAAAATGCTGTTAGTCGCATCTGCCATGGGCGTCCGCAGAAATTTTTTCAGGGGTGGGCAAAGTCGAAATTTCGCTTCGGCCTATACTTTCGGCTTGTTGACGATGCAACGAATATGGACGTACACAAAGCGCTTCACCCTTTCTACACCACAAAGAAAATGCCTAAAGTTATAGCAAGTTGCAAACAGGGTTTTCCCTCTTAGAAAATTGTACACTGAGCAAATGTTTGTTTTAATGTGCATTAATATTTTAAGACTGAGTTAGCATAGTTCTAAATGAATTACAAGCTTTGTGAATTATTAGAATAAGTACAGGGTTTTTTAAGGTGTTTTCGGGACCCGAATGGGGTCCGTAGAATTGAAAATCGGGTTCCCAGAATCAGAGAAAATTGGGTCCCTAGAATCACAGAAATCGAGTCCCTACAGGTCCATACCGGGTACCTAACATTCTCCTTAAAAAAAGCTGAATACGTATATGAAATCTTATCAAAATACGAACAAAGTACACGTTTAATTCAAATAGCCTCTTCTTGTTTTCGTGTTTTTTCTTTGTTTTGGAGTGTCGCAAGTGCGCGAGATGGGATTTCACTGCGCAAATAGTCTGCGCAGTTGCGCACTTTGGAGGGAGCATTGGTTGCAAAAAATGCACTTTGTTGACAGCAAAGCTTCTTGTTCACTCATGCTGTTTTCCACATATATTACACGCGGCTCGCGGCAGCATGTAGCCTGCGAAGGTGTTTTGTGAGGCCCACGATGCTTTTTGGGAATTTTCAAATAATTAACATTTATGTCCTTTACTTACAATTTGATCGTTTTTTGTTGTTAACTTTGCTTGACACTTGCTGCTCTGGTAACATTTACAACGCCACTGAATATTCCCATTTAAATATTGTCGATGTCTTAAAAATTCATATTGTTTTATATATTTCATATTGCTATAAATTAATATTGCTGGTGAATTAATGACGGCTTGCCTTTTAATGTAACACCAAATGATACTTTATTATCATTATTATTCATGTTAAAATTTTAACTAAAAAATTAAAAGTTGAGACAGCTATCAAAAGGTTTCACGGCCAAATGGCATGTGAATGAAGTGATCCGCTATCAAATCAAAGAAACTTGCCCAAAGGAATAAACCAGCCAATTACGGGGATTTAGTGCTTGAGCATTTAAGTGCGTGCGTGTTGATCTGTGGAGTGATTTAAGCGTCTAAATCAGTGGGTCTCAAAGTTTTTTTCACATTCATCCCTTGCACACCCGAACACTGTCAATTCCTCCTCAATAAAAATCACAAACAATAATTGCAAAAATTTCACACTACCTACTGTGAAGAAAAAATAGATCTGTGGTTTTTAACCTGGGGGTTGTTTGCCATTTTTCTGGGGTCACTAGAGCTTCCGATAAAGATGTTCATAATTACTTCTAGACTTTATATTTCTTATATGGAACCACTTTTTGTCGTAGCCAAAATCATAGGATCACCTGGCAAAAAATGATGGCCTACTTTCGTTTTCATTCAAAATTGTTGTAGATGTGATTGTGACCACCACAGTACTGTTGCGTTTGGCAACGCACGAATAACTTTGTGACGTAAGAATGTGGTGTGTTTGTAAATTAGATGTTTGATTGCGGTAGCTAACTTGGGAGTTATTCTAGTTTTCAATGAGTTGTGCTGTGAGGTGATTTGTATACCGCACGGGTCTCTATCACTGATGCTGCCATATGTATCAATTTAAGAAATGAGTCTTTGTTCAACATAGTGATATCGTACGTTGTTTGTTAGTCATTTTGATTTTCTATTGTGCAAACACAACTGAATTTCGTATGCCTAACTGGAATTTTTCGGAAGGGGGTCTTTAGGTTAAATTGGGTTCCAAAATGGGTCCCTGCATGATAAAGGTTGACAATCACAGCAATAGACGATTATGAAACAAACAGACTCTTTTATAACATCAGTCACTGCGATTGAAGCAGCTTGTACCTGCAAGTTACTGCGATCGCTACCTGTGAGGCGCATGGTCCGGTTGATCATGGTGATGGTTAGGCAAACAGATTAGGTTACAATGCCTCAAGAATGGTGTCCTTTAGGGATTCCGTTCTGGCACCCCTTCTCTTCGACATCTGCACCTCCGACATACCAACCACCGTCTTCAGAAAGTATGCTTACGCCAACGACCTAGCAGTCATGCATGCTGATGGGGATTGACAGCAGTGGAAGGTGTGCTAAGCAAAGACATGGAAACTGTAGGTGAACACCTCCAGACCTGGAGGTCAAAGCTCAATGCACTACTACAAAGCAATGTTGGCAGTCTTCCACCTCAACAAGGAAGCCAAATGTGAGCTTAAAGTAAACCACAACAACGACACCCTGCCCTTTTGCTCCGAGCCTACATCAGTGGCGTAACTAGAGATTTGAGCCACGGAGAGCAAAACCTAGCTGAAGGGGGCCCACTGGGCACCGTAGTGGGGCCACTAGCCAGCACTCATAGAAAAACTAGGAAATGATAGTGAATCCGGATGTCAAGGATGTCTATTTTAGCTAAAGAAACGAAAAGATCAGGAAAAAAGCAAAAAGCAACCTACTTAAAACCGAAATAATTCATACTAAATACCAAAATGTCAGCTAACAGGGGGCTCAGTTTTTACATTTAGGTTGCCAGGGGGCGGCTCGCCTCCCTGCCTCCCGTCAGTTACGCCACTGACCCACATACCTCGGAGTAACGTTGGACTGGACACACACGTACCGCCGACACCTCGAGTCACTTCGCAAGAAAGTAGACATCATGCGTTGCACTCTTGAGGCGGCTTGCTGGCTCTGGCTGGGATCCTGGACCAATAACGATGTAAACAGCCACCTTAGCCCTGGTCCATTCAACAGCAGACTACTGAGCCCCTCTCTGGTGCCGCAGTGCTTACCCGCTTCACTGAGCCTGCCATCAAGGGCGTCTTTCGAATTGTGACTGGATGTCTTCGTCCTAGACCAGCGGACAACCTTCCTATTCTCTCAGGCATCCAGCCTGCTGAACTTCGTCGCAAAGAACCGCACAACCACACTATCCCTAGCACGCCGTCCAATGGAGCCTAGACATCTGCTCCACTCAGCGCTCACCTGTCCACTGAGTACGAATGCACGGCATCTCGAATGGAGACACCCATTTGTATCCGCAGCACAACAATAACTCATCAGTTCATCTGACGACAATAGCAGAGGTGCGGCGCTCAGGGTGGATTACCGATGGAATGCGGAAAGGCTGGAGAGTAGAGTTAAGTTGGGTATTTTATTTTAGATTCCGTACTTTCATCCCAGACATCGGCACCCAGCCCCCCGGAATAGCTCTGCCAAGAACAGCGTGTGTTCGGCTTAATTAACCGCCTCCGCATTGATGTCAGACTTTTCTGCTCCTGTTTGCACGAATAGGGTATGGTCGCTTCTGAGGCTTGTGAGTGTGACGAAGGAGATTAAACCGTTGACCATGTTGTCTTCCAATATCCAATCCATCGATCTCCCCGTGGCTTGCACGGACTGACGGCTCTGGATGATGAGACAATCGACTGGCTGCTCAACACCTGCCCCGAGATATAGTTGCGACCAAGCAGTGGATTGAAAGAATTGGTTCAAACGATGATGATGATGACGCAGCTTGTGCTTGCGTACTGTAGAAATTCCCATTTGAACCACCCTCGTTGTGCTGTTTTCATATGTGTTGAATAAACTAATAATAAAAACTTAAGTTTGTTTCATTCACAGCTTTTCCTCCCCAATTCCTCCCTGGAACAAATTTCCTCTCAGGAATTAAAAATTCCTGCCTTAGTGAGCCAAGTGGCTCCCCTTTGAGGACCACTGGTCTAAGGGATTATATGTCTGGGTGTTTAATTGTCTCCGTGGTTAACTATCTAGTGATTAAATGTCAGCGATGAACTGTCGCGTGATGAAATGACGCGTGGCGAAATGTCTGTACACCACATGGCAGCAACAGCNAGTCACTTTTGCTGCACTATGGTGAAGTAATAACATCGTAGCTCAAAGGTTCTCAGCCGCTGTGCCGCGAGAACTCTTATACGAACCCCAAACGCGATATACCAAACTGAATTTAATAGGTTGTATGTGCGTAAAACGCATTATCTTAGGTGTTTTTTTATGCATTTATGCGTAAATGCGTTTTACGCATAAATGCGTAAAACGCATTATCTTAGGTGGAAGTTGTCCGTGTGGCACAGGGGTGTAATAATGCTAAAAAGAAGTGTGGAACGCACGTGAAAAACTAGCCATTTTCAACAGCAGTTCAAACTCATTTTCAAATCAGTTCTTAATGATTTATTATTTTTCTTTGCACTACAAACGAAAACATGCAAAAGGTGTGAGAATGTGTTCCCGCACCACAATACCTCTGGGGTAGCAGTTGTCCGAGTGGCAATTGTCGTAGGAATCAGTTTACCGGTTGGCATTTTTCCGGGTGGCAGTTTTCCAGGTGGCAGTTGTCCTAGGTGGCAGTTGTCCTAGGTGGCAGTTTTCCTAGGTGGCAGTTTTCCAGGTGGCAGTTTTGTGAGTGGCAGTTTTCCGGGTGGTAGTTGTCCTGGGTGGCAGTTGTCCGGGTGGCAGTTGTCCTGGGTGGCGATTGTCCTAGGTGGCAATCGTTCTAGTTGGCAGTTGTCCGGGTGGCAGTTGTTTTGGGTGACGATTGCCCTAGGTGGCAATCCTTCTAGTTGGCAGTTGCCCGGGTGGCAGTTGTCCTGGGTGGCGATTGTCCTAGGTGGCAATCGTTCTAGTTGGCAGTTGTCCGGGTGGCAGTTGTTCTGGGTGACGATTGCCCTAGGTGGCTGTTGTCCGGATACCATGGTTTTATGGATGTCCGTGATAAAACCCAAAATGGCGTAACTTAACTGAAGGTGTGAGGACTACCTCAAAATCAAATGTAAACGCCATGCATCCACAGCCAAGGACGATAGACTCGTGAGAGCGCCACAAGAACACGGTCCTTTTATAAGCAGCTGCCTTCGAGTTTTTGCACACAACGTATAACTTTAAATGATTTGCAANGGTGTAGTGTACAGAAATAAATGTGGTTGATACGTGCATTTAAACCACCTTACGCATTNCAGTGGCAAACATCGTTCCGTTCATGAAATATTGTTCCGTTTTATGTGTACATTTAATACGCCCATGTGCTGGGTTTGATAAAATCGTTAATAAGTCAGTGCGATGAATTGTCGGTTCGATAACTATAGCGTCACGTGTGGGAACAGTCGTCACATCAGCGCAATGGTGTTATAGAATGAAGCCAGTTCCTTCTATTGTGTAGTTAAGAGTCATGCATGTTGGGGTTTCTGTGATTTTTAATGGCAGATATCACACCTAGGAAGCGGAGTCGCATTGCTACGCTTTCGGAACATTGAGAATATGCTCAATCAGCCATTTCAAAAGTTTTCGTAAAGTATTAAGTGAATAAAAGGCTTCTAAATTGGAATGTACCTTGAATTGTTTGGCTTAAAGTTTTTGGCCTCTTATTTGTGAATAACTGTAAGGCATAACTTACATACCAAGGAACATAACAAATGGCAATGATTCACTGTCGTTTAGACTACGAATGGGTTTCAGGCCAACCTCTGTTTTTCTTGCAAAAATACTGTATTTCAAAATCTTGTCATGGTAAATTTCTGAAAATAACACGTCACACAACTTTTCTAGATGAATTCAAACGATTTTTGGTGTCACGGTTATTGCAAACGGTGTGAGTTGTACCGTTATGAATCATATACGGGACCCTCCCATACAGGCCCGTAGCCACGGGGGGCATTCGGAGGCAGTGCCCCCCCAAATTTCTTTTGTGCCCCCCCAAATTTTGTTGCGCCCAGAAAAATTTGTTTTAAAGATATAGTAAAACTAAAAATCTTGCCCCCTCAAAAATGTATTGTGCCCCACCAAATATTGAAACCTGGCTACGGGCCTGCTCCCATAGACACTGATGGTTCCACCTTTCAGTCTGACCAACTACCGAGACCCTTTTTGGTTTTATCTCTGACTCTACTTTCATGGCAACCGTTCATTTCGAAGTGATCAAGCACTGAGAAAGATTTTTATAACTGCTGCGAAATTATTGTGATGCGCTTACCTCGGGAAAACACTAAACACGTTATATATACTGAAAAATCCTATATGCGTTTCAAAGAATATTTATCAGCGCTTAGCCCCAATTTAGGGTTTTCCCAAGAGTGACAGAGAGGCATTTAAAGTGTCATCATGAAAGGTTTGCTGGTCTTTTAAGAGTCGAGAGGTGTAAACGAGAACTTCTCCGTTGGTTCGTTGGGCCATTAAGGCAAATTGAAGTTTTTTTGACACGTGTATATATACCTTGGTCGTGGCCAGAACGTTTTTTTCATGCAAACCTGCATTTTTTCCCAGTATCGAAGCGATATCAAACAAGGTGTGAATGCAGTTAGACGTACAGGAAAGGCATAAGCGTCAGCAATAATTCGTTGGTTACGGAGTAGACAAAGGCAACGAATGTGATGGTTTGTCTTGAATCAACTGTCTTATTTCGCAGGTGCGTGTTGACGTTCATCTGCCGGGCAGGGGCATATCGAGGGGGCAAGGGGCAAAATGACCCATGCGCCGAATCACTGGGGTCGCGAAAAAGACAATATCGCAAATACTGTCTTCAGTACGTAAATGTACTCCCAAAAGACCTTAGGTTTGAACATAGGGGCGCCAAACTTGTTTCTTGTCCTGGGCGCCATCTAACCTCGGTACGCCCCTGATGCAGGGTACGACACAGAAGTAAGCTGGGAAACCATTACCTCACCTATGTTGGGAATGCATTGAGCTTTGTGCAAACATGAACTTATAACAGCAGTAACCAAACCAGCTGTTCCTGAACTGATCAACAATGTCGGCATTGAGACTTGAATCCCCCGATCTCGCCATGCTGCAAGCCATTCGACTTCTTCCCAGTGGTCTGCAATCCATATACCGGAGTCAGATTTTCAATAGCCGCTGCAGGTTAAATAACCGTTGTAACTTTACATATTGACGTGTTCGTTGAAACTGGTTGCAGTTGGTTCCGACCTTACTGAAGTAATGTAGGAAGGCGAAGGTAATGACGTTGCTCCAACAAATTCAAGCCTTTGCGAACTACAGTTGTTCATAGTTGCCGCTAAAAATTATACAAAATGGTCTGCCAACGAAACACAGGTTCTCCGAAGCCAGAAATTTGTTTAACGTGTTGTGAACATATGTCATCTAATGCTATGTCGTTTAATCTACAAAATGACCATGTTCTTGTGTTTTAAATACAGTACGTGTCTTCCTATTAATTTACTGTATTTGCAAATTTTTTACTATGAAAGAAATTACTGAACAGCACTTATGCTTGCTTTCACGAACGTTAAAATATGTAACAAAAAATCCACCGGTGCAAAAAAAGCTAACGCAAAACGTTTGCTAAAATTTGTGCTGGCCAAAATTAACTGGAAGAAATTAATGCTGATTAGTAACAGTGGAAGACCTTCTTCGCGCGTTTGATAGAAGTAACCAGAATAAGACGCCTCGTGTTTCTACCAAAATTTTCCTTTAAGTATACTTTAAATCGAATAGTTCGTTTTCATTTGTGTTCCTCTCAAAGAGTAGTAAAATTGCGTTGAATGAAAATTTTGAGGTACGTACTGTATGTCTACTATCTTAATAGATCTTAATAGTAAATAGCTCGATTTAATTTTGATTTTGCCGTATAGATATTTTGTTTTTTCAATGTTTTTTTACATTTGAGCAACATGCTTCCCTTATCTGTTTCTTTACTCAAATGAGAGTTTTCAATAAACGTAAACGTTGGTCCGTAACCACGCATATAATATTATTGCCAGTTGCACTACTATCTGACGTTTATATGTCCTACCAATTCGACTTCCAATTAGCATTGAAGCATTCATACAGATGTGTGGCTAAACGCTGCACGATTACCCAAACTTTTGTACCTGGGATGTCATTCCAAGCGCCCCCTCTAGCTATACGAGCCTGATTGAAATGCACAAAGCGTCAATAAAGTGAGCTAGATGAATTTTTATAAGACTTTAAATACTGGGAGGCAAGTGGGACATTGTTCATTCAAGTTCAGTGCCGTCACAAAAATATTTCCTGTTGCCAATTTCAAAGCACCTTCATAATGTCAGAAGTCGTACAAAAGTGGTGATAAAACGAACAAAAGTCTACAAAAGTGAAATTTCGTGTCTAGTGGTGTAAGAGGAAAATACCTTTAGGGCTGCAGAAAAGTGACTGCATAAGGTAAAATGTTTCATTGTTTCAATTTTCAATGCTTGCAAGCGTATGAAAAACTTTTCTTAAACGTCGAACGTTTCAGCTTTTCCCAATATTGTCGGCCACTTTGCAACAAAGAACTGCATTTCATGCCTTGCACCTCGAAACAGCTGCCGCACTCAACAACAGTTTCTTATCTCGAAAAAAACAGGTAAAGCACTGTTGCCATTGCGCTTCCGGTAAAGTGCTTTGCTCTTATCGCCTTCTTTGTGTGTGCTGACGCTGATAACTGCAATTGCGCAGCAGGCAATGCAGCACAGATGTTCGTGGTGGCAGCAAAACTTCGCCTCACAGTTTAGGAGCAAACGCCGTCATTTCAGCGGGTTACTGTATTTGACAAAGCCTTTTACAAGCCGTGCTGGCGAGTGGCTGTGAACGTGTTCTTCTTGCATTCACGCACTTTTCAAGTGCGAATGCCAGATGGTGTAACACGTTGGCGCTGTTTTTTTGCGTGAAATCTAAATTATCACGCGTTTTTTGTTTTATGTCGAGACGATTCAGATTTGCGCACGCAAAACGGCTTAAGATATTGTTCAACTGCAATATGTCTGGGGAGGAAAATGACTTGCACAACTTCACAGTGTTCGATAATTCCTGGCAAAGAACGCAGATAACAACAGGTGAGCATAGTTTCTGCATTTGTTTTTGATGTATGAGGCATAACAGCAACAATTTCGCACAACATTAAAAATACACAAGTGGATGGAAACCAGTCACTACTACACCTAATTTTTAGACGAGGCTTATCTACGTTGTTGTGGGGTGAATTATTCATTTCCTTGTGATTTGACGTGTTTGCCGATGCTTTTATGGTGGAAAAAAGACCTTACGGTTGCATGCGTTGACACATTTGCTACCAGACGCATTTCGTTCATTATGTAGTATTTTTTTCAGTTTTATTGTACCTTGCTTGGGATCAATACAGCAATGACGTAAACACATTAGAAACGTTTTTGCTGCGTTAATTCGTTGAACGTATATTGAGACCAAAGACCAAACCTATCAGCAAAACATCTTTCAGTGGTTGTCCCAAGTAAAATTTCCTCTCAACTTTTACCTAATTTTTAATATCTTTCAAATCATATTTTAATTGCTACTGAGTTTGAAATACTTCGTTATCGCACGATTTTTCATCCAAATCCTTCCTGCCACTGACTA
>JGI24159J19872_10008595_pt1 | contig 13369 bp, 10 predicted proteins | sample Ectturendosymbi4_FD_19872 | JGI IMG/M metagenome (IMG submission 19872) | reverse complement strand
ATCCGTTAAAGGTACAGCTGCAGGATCCGTTAAAGGTACAGCTGCAGGATCCGTTAAAGGTACAGCTGCAGGATCCGTTAAAGGTACAGCTGCAGGACAACCACGCCACGCATCAGTTTGAACTACTGATAGGATTGCTAGCCGACCTTTATTCAGAGGACAGTCCTTTAATTACCTCTTTTGCCCTTTTTAACAATGATGAAGGACAGTAGTATGTCCTTTTCAAAATTTTCGATGAATTATGTTATCCCTGTGAAATACCTAGACCGGTATGTCCAGCACAGGGGTTCCCAACCTTTTTCTGGCCATATACCCCTTCAGAATTTAGACAGATGAGAATGTACCCCTAAAAGTTCTTACGACAAAACATTTTATGATTCATCATAGATATATTTAACAATAAGCATGTAATGATTTTTGAAAATAATATTCACTGGTAATTTTCATGGATGTTTGGAAAGAAACAATACATATACGTACCTTTCCCTTCTATTCCTAACCTTAAATGTACCCCTTCAGATGGGCAGATGTCCCCCTCCGGGTGCATGTACACCAGGTTGTGAACCCCTGGTTCACCCCTCATTATATTGAAATTGGCACAGTATTGCGCACTTGATGTTTTTGAGAATACTAATGGAATCTAACTGTTTGAAGAATACTATGGATGATGTACTACTGAATTGAATGGAGTAAAACACACACCAATATCCTCACACTGAATGAAGTTTAGGCTAATTGCAATGCTTGCATTTTACATAATTTTTAAGCAGTTATGCCGGGGATATCTAGAACTCCCTGAAGTACCCACTGAGAAACTTGAACAACGTGGACATTAAAATGCTGTTCTAAAAATCCGTGGCCAGTTTTCAATCTGAACAAACAGATATTAAACTCTCAAAAGATTTTGGTTCATTTGCGGATGCAGAATTACTTAAAATTCTTCAGCATGCATTGAGAGATGTTACATACTCGGAAAACTTTAGGCCAGGGGTGGGCAATTGGGGCCCGCCGCAGCGTTTTCAGTGGCCCGCGGAAGCATTCAAAAAAATCTTCAAATCTAAGATTTCCTCCAACTTAGTGCTGAGGCTAACTTGTCAGAGGCTTGCTTCTATTCCATTAGAAGGTACGGCCCCCCTCTAAACGCGGCCTTCCGAAAGTGGCTCCCGAGCAAAAATTAATTACCCGCCCCTGCTTTAGGCTGTGCTTATCATTTTTGAGCAGACCAACCGACTGCTCCAAACAATTGGTCAAACTTTCAATTGATGATTTCACAGGAATTCGACAATGTTTACTTATTTCCAATTGCAGCATCTAATGGCAGTGTTGAAGGTATCTGTACACGACTTTGAGAAAAATGAAGCTTCAGCATCTGACACTTTCAATATTTTGGCTGGCCAGTTCTCAGTGTGTGGCCCATCGAAGTTATATTTAAGTTAACTGCCCACAGCATGAAGTGGTTAAACTTTTGTGAGCAAGAATTTCTCAACTTGCCGTTAGTGGAACGAAATACCCTTTCTTATTCACCCAGTCCTTTTCACCCGCCGGAACATATTGCTTTTTCATGTCGCGTACTGCAATTTGTAAAAGTTGACAACCGTAACCACAGATCTGTTGATTAATATTTTTTTGCGAAGTTTTCTGAGCTGCAAACACCCTCTCCAATACAGTCGCGCTGTTGAACTTGCGTCACTCTGTGCAAAGGAAGTCTACTTTCAGTCGTTGTGAACGAACAGATGATTGCGGGGGATGAGAAGATGTTTGATATTGGCAGCTATCGCAATGAAGCAAACTCTACTTAGTGTGGAGCAATGCAGCGGCATGCGAAGTGCTTGAAACAACAGCAGATAAACAAGAACGCAACCACAACCCGGATGTTGCCGCACAAACAGAATCGCCGGCGGTGGTGGGTTGAGGCTCTTGCCTGGTCCCATTTCTTAAAATAACGATCTGAGTTTTGCATTTTTTTGCAAGTTTTCTTCCAATTCTGCTTCATAGATACGCTTCAAAATTACGAAATTTTAAACATATTATCACTATGTACTGCATTCCGCAAGATACAACTTTACAATAGATCCGCAACTTCTTCAGCAGCCAAAGTGTCGAGCGTAATTCTACATCCGGGCTTCTATGCGCAATGCGCCTGGCTGCGATGATGTACGTGCTTCAAATAAGGTCGAGCTGTTTGATGTCATGGAAGACATGGCAAGCATGTAGGTCAGCGTGCCGAGTATCTGGACTCGTTTACTGTGGTTTGGTCGCAAATGGTTTCCGGTGCGGGAATTATTTTGAAACTTGGCAGATGGGAAAGTACGGTTGTATTGACAAGATTTTTAAAAAATTAGCAAAACATGATATGAGCCTGAAGGTATCTTTTTCGTAGGGAGTTGCTATATTCTGTAATGTCACTATATATAGGAGTTGTAGGAGGTGCAGCTGTGCACTGCACAAATCATGCAATTGCAATGCATATACATTTGCTGGGATTTTTCAACTAGATTGATTGTCTACTTCTGTTAAAGGCTTACTTCAATACTACCTCGGGCCCTAAAATCCTGGATCCTCCACTGGCCATCAGCTTGTTGAAGATGATAGCATGGAATGGAGCAACTTATCTGTTGATGTGCGTTTTGTCAGGTTTCTGTGGTGTCTTCGTAAGAAACCCTACTTTAGGTGTCGAGCACGCAAGCAGCTCTGTCAGAACGAAAATATGAAATAGTGCAGTGAACATAGTTTGGAAGATTGCTGGAAGCCGCAAGAGTGACATTCTCCCTCCCACAAAAAGTTAGGAACGGATTACATCATTGATGTTGCGCGTGCGCAGAAGATGACGTGTTGCGCCAAAGGAAAGCTGGAGAGAGTATTTCTCCTCGTCATATGTCTCCAGAGAGGAGGAATTGCCCCCTGCCTTTGGGGGCAACGGAGCAGAGATGCCTTTTCGTAACAGCATCGCAGGTATTTTCATGATTTATCAAAATCAACTTTAAACAATTTTATTGCAGCTTTTAGTGCATCCATAAAATGCAGAAAGGCTTTCCATTATTTTTGATGTCAACATTGTTGCTGAACAGAAACAATCACAATTGGTGACGATTTCGTTTTTTGTTGAAGTATCCATTGCCCCCCCTGCATTACCCCCCTGCTCCGGAGTCCTTGTGCGCCTCATTGGAAAGTACGTCACTGTTTATGTTACACTCACACTGATTCAGCAAAGCAATTCTTCACAGCTGCTCGTGACGTCATGAATGAACCGAAATATCCAGTCACACTTCACTGCATTCATGACGTTGTTTATTGAAGCATGACGAGGCCGCTTCATAAAATCGAAAAATACTTTTACACACAAGCATTTCATCACAGCGCTAAGCGTAAGGTGACGTCACCAACACGCAGTGGAACACTGAAATAAATCCAACACAGTGTGAGGAATGACGTTGACATGCCAAGTGAAGCGGAACAGATGTACCCGACATAGCGTTAGCAAAAATATAATTTTACGTATACCAACGATAAAGTATTGGAAGTCAGTTCTAGTTCGATTAGCTTGACAAGTTTGTTAAAAGAAATATTCGAAGCTTCAATTTTCCGATTGTGCTTTTTGACAAGATGTGCTGGGGGGGGAGGACTTTACTGACTGTTGATGTCATCCAACAAACGCTGGTGATTATGTTTAATTAAACCAGAACTTGTAAAACATTTTACCAACCAATTTACTTCATAATAAACATCTGCACAGAGAAAGACCTTTCTTATTATTTTACTTCGGCAAATGTTTCTGCAAACTTTCGTTTATATCAAAGGCCTGCAACATTCACTCCATGGGCCGCAACATGGCGATATTATTGGCATTTTCATTCGTAGATTTCTTATAACTTGACGTCATGAGTAAATTGTTGCGTGAGCTTTTCTATTAAAAGAATCATTCATGAAATTTGTTTCTATGTATTATTCGACAGTCTGGCCTCAGCACTACCACAGCAGTAAGCCGTGGCTCACTGCCATACATTCCTGATTCATAACTTCGCAATGCTATAGATATCGAAACATTAAAGTTAAAGCGATCCTCCCATTCAACGAACAAAGAGTTTAATCGTTAGCGATGAGCTTCAATTTACCAGCCCCCCCCCCAAGCCATAGAAGTGAAAACACTGTAATGAACCAGAAGAAAAACAATTCCAAGAAAAGACCTGCTTCGTGATACTGACTCAATACGCAAACCACCCCCTTTTCATAACGTCACTCAATATGACGTAACATGACGTACCAATCCGAACATGACTTGCACCGTCGGCATGGAAACAACCGGAACGGCTGACGTCATCGCTTGGTCGTGTTTTCCTCTCTTTGCCGCTCAGACGCGGAATGCTTTTTACGCGTTTTGTTCGCCGACTGCGCCCCCCCGTGATGGACGCGAGGGGTGATGAGGGGGGAACCCAGGTTGGAGGGGCTCGCTGCTCGACCCAGGGAGGAATGGTCGGAGCCCGGGGTTACTGGACGCCCGGCCGACAAGTGCCGCCCTCCAGTGTCGGCTTTTAACCGGTTGGGGAGGTTACTCTGGGGGGGAAGGACCCCGTGGTCGGTGGCGTTGAGTCCTTTGCCGTTGGCCTTGTGGTCAAACTTGTTTTGGATCGGTGACCTCGCCGACTTGTTTCGAGACGACCCGCTCACAGGCGACATCTGGCGGGAAGTTTTATTTTCATGGATTTTCGTTGGAGGTCCCAAGTTCTTCCGCGGGGCGGTCTGGAAAGCGACGAGAAATTAATGAGTCAGAAGTTTATTCCAGAACGAGAAGCTCTTCTGATGAACATCGCAACATATGTTTTAGTTTGAGATAAAAGTGCATCAAGATGTTTTGCGTGATTTGCCATGAAATCTTCGCAGGGAACTTTTCCAATTTTGTTATTTTTCTTCATCCTAACAAAATGTATTTTTTGCTCATGGCATTTCGCAATCGAGCTTCGCTAGCGCCATCTGGTGTGCGTAAACCTTCAGGGCCACAGAGAAGCACTGTGGCCAATGACGCGTGACATGCACGTCATGGTTTTCGGAAAAACATTACGTCATTGCCTGACGTTGTCGTTGAGCAAGTGCAGTTCAACGAGTCTGACGTGGATTCGTCAGAAGCGATGTTGTTAACACACAACACCGTTTGTTACCGACAAGTGGCATTGCAACTACGCGGTGGGGGCGGTGTTGAATGCGCAATTCACCACAAACGGGAAACAGCATGCCCGCAATTCAAGCCTTCGTTTCAAATCTCAAAGTTTAAAGTTTTAAATCACAAACTTTAAGAAAAGCAACTGCATTTCAGGAGATGATCAAAGCACGTGATCTGCTCTAACCACCAACACTCCCTTCATTATGACGTGATTGCTAATGCGGTCGCAACTCACCGCTGGAAGACTGCTACGGCGCGAGGTGCTGACTGGATTGGGATTGGGGGGGCCGGACGGATGACGTGTGGGTACGTGATTGGATTGAGAGCCTGGCGCAGAAAGAGCGGCGACCCTCTTGACTGATTTGGCCGAAGTTTCGGTCCCGGAACTTTCGTTGGAATGCACCCTGGACGACGATGGTCTTTTCTCCTGAAACAAAAGGGACTGGTGAAGAAGGTGGCGGGTTCGAACCTCGGCCGGGGTGGGTGCGAGTAACTGACTCATTTGGAACTTTTGGGCAAAATGCATCTCATTTATGTGCTTTTTCAATCGTACACTATGGAAATAGAGTGTGCTCCAGGACAATGGTGGCAAACTTCTCAGACGAGGAGACACAAAATATTTTTTGAACAACCCGAGGGTCAAACGACTTATGAAACTTATGCAAGTCATTCTGAACACTACTCGTTTCTACATAACCAAAAGGTAGAGATACAACTGAGTAGACAATTAATATATTTGTGTTTGAACTGCAATACAGGTGACAAGTGGGAGTGGTTAACAGCTAAACTGGATAAACAAAGGGGAAACCCGCCACGCCAAGCTTCCTTCTCTTATTTCTCGATATTGATTAAAGTATTGAAATGGCTTGGCAGGCCGTAGTTTGTCCACCGCTGCTGTGGGTAACTTCTTTACATCAGTAGAGTTCATGCCAGGCTGGTACAGAAAGGCTTTTGTTTTTAAGTTTAACTAGTGTTTGCATGAACACATTTTGCCATACTGCATGTGGATATATTCCCATGTGCAATGGAAGAGACAATATTGTGACACTCATAGTATTAAATGTATCATACAGATGTCATACTACGACGTAATCATACCACAAATAATACATAATCATACTATAAATAATATGATACATGCCACATATACCACATAGATGTCTTTAGAGAAGGAAAGAGCTTTAGGTCTACCTCAGCTAGGTGTGAGGTTATTTGCTGATAGCAACAGCTGGAATGTGAATGGAAAATCTCAGAACTGTGAGGCAGATACTCAGAGTGCTGAGCAAGAGTTGGCTTCTGACAATGTTGCTGCACAGCCTAGCGTACTTTTTCTTCGCTTATTAAGAACCAAATTCAAAGCACATTTGCTACTTTCAAGTTTATGGCAGCATGGCGGAGGAAAATGTAATGTACCAACAGGCGGGGTTGATAAAAATCATGATTTTCTCAAAAAAATCAAAAATCGGATTTTTATAATTTAAATCTGATTTTTTTGATTTAAATCAGATTTTGTGATTTTTATGATTTTTTTAATGTGTAGGTGGTGGCCACCTAACACTTGTAATTTTTCATTTTAAAGAGTTTGTTTTAATATATAACCTTCTTGTGCTTTGTTTCTTCTAGTACAGCAACTAGAATTCATCTGAACTTTCATTCAAACTTTCTTTGCACTTATGCATCACGCTTAAAGCAAATTAGTTCATAACACCAGTACCAGTGTACAAAACGACGTATTTATTGAAATGACTCAAACCATCAGTTCATCAACTTCATTGACACTGTTGGCATGTTAAAAAAGCTTGTACAAAATACACGCTTGCCACCCTTTTTGTTGCGAAGTCTATTGTTAAAATTGATTATTTTAACGCAGCTTTCACAAAAGTATAATTAATATTCATAAAATGGTAAAAACCTATACTATGTGTTATTATGAATCTGAATCAAAAATATGTTCTAAAACTACTACTTCTACAGTCAACAGCCTACATATTTGCTGGAATTTAGATGTAACTTTTACTTTGTGCCAGGCTCGTAGCCATAGGGGCATTCAGGGTCCCTAAATTTTTTTGTACCCCCAAATTTTGTTGTGCCCAGAAAAGTTTGTTTCAAACATATACCGTAATAAAAACAAAAATCTTGCCCCGTAACAGTTTATCTTGCCCTCCAAACCTCAAACCAGAGCTACAAGGTCTGCTTTATGCCACCCTACACTTTCAAACTTGTGGCATTCTGACAGTCCTGAGTCTGCAAATAGCGATTTCAGTCCAAATATCATTTTTGCATTTAGTTGACATAGAATCTGTGACCTCACAGTTTCTATGATTGATAAAACTTGATTGCTTTTATAACTTGTGTTGTCATAAGAAGTCCCTGCCTTCTTTAATAATTAGTGAAACTGATTAGAATACAAATTGCAGAAAGCTTCACAACTGCATGGACTTTTTGCATGATTTTTTGATTTTATCACTGATTTAAATGAAATGATTTAAATCAATCAACCTTGACTAGAAATAGCTGAACTTTCATTCAAACTTCTTTGCAGTTATGCAATATTCCTTAATGAAAGTAAGTTCATAACACCAGTGAATGAACTACTTATTGACATGCCAACACTGAAACTGCCAGTTTAGTAATTTCATTGACACTCATGGCATACATGCATAAAATGTTAAAAACCTATATAATAATATATGATCAATAAAACTTCAAGTGGTTTTAACTTGTGTCGTCATAAGAGCTCTTTGCCTTCTACACTAATACTGTACAGGCCATGTGAAAACCTGTGAGAATGCGAATTAAATGTGTCGTACACATCACACAAAGCTAAAAAATGACATGATTTTTTTGATTTTTATGGCTTGATTTAAATCATGTTTTTGTTGCTTGATTTAAATCATGATTTTTGTTGCTTGATTGAATCATTTGCTTGATTTTAATCAATCAACCTTGCCAACAGGTACAGAAATTATGATGTAGAAAGATTTTTGCATAAATATTTTTTGGGAAAGTTTGGAGGAAATTTCGACAAAAAATCCTTCGCATCCCCAAAAATTTCCTGTTCCTGCAACTGCGCTTTTCAGGAAAACGCGTAGTTTTTTCAGGAATATCTGATGCAAAGCATGCAACAGTCACAAGTGGTTGCAACAGTCACAAGTGGTTGCTGTACGTTCGAAAAAATAAACTCAACAAAAACACGAACACCAATCAACGCATGGTATGTTTGAAAACAAAACACCTGGAATTACCTCGTCGGTGACGTCACAAATCTCGTCATCTTCATCATGTAAACCGTCCTAAACAGATGCCTTGTGTCAAACACGTCACTGGAAATACCCAACGGCAACGCTGACGTCATGCACTTACTTTCGTTTCTATCAGGAAGTCTCTCATCATGTCAAGCACGTTGGTCGTGTTACCGGCACTCGCGTCGTCACTGCCACGTGTCCACCAATGACTGGCTAGTTCAGTGGCAGTGATTCTATGGGCAGGGTCGATGTCGAGGAGTTTTCGAATCACTGACTGAGCTGAAAAGATGGCGGTTACATGTTACCTCGGCAAGATCGTGGTGAAATGATACCTTGTCAAGGGAGCAAATAAAACAGTCAACCTCGGTTAATCCGGATCTTCGTCAAAACCGGATAAAACTGGTTGCACAAATGATTTCTAACGTTTTTCATTATAAAAATCTTCGGCTTATCCGGATCTTCGCCAATACCGGATAAAATCTGCTCTTTTTTCATCTCGTAATCCGGATTTTTCTGCACTTTCACGCGGTTGTGTTCTTAAGTGCATTGACTGGTCTCTAGGAAAGATTCGGAAGCTTTCAGACGCAACACAAGTGTGTTCGCGATCAACAACGAACGTTTGGAATTACGATAACAACGGTCGCAACGTTAGACTTCTCGTAGAGGCCATTATTACGTCACACACAGGCACAGCACATCACGCCGCCACACCACGGTTTCGGTCGATTGATCAGCGTTGAGTGTGCGTCGTGTGTAGAGCATGATCCCTGAGTGTGTTGCACTCGGCATAATGTCTGGAGGACAGTGGCATTACCTTCCAAATAAAANAACTGCTTATGGGNCAGTCGCAGGAATCTCTGCGTTCGCCAAAAACCCGTTTTTTGACAGATTTCTTCGCAGTCAAGTAATCTAAAATTATGAACTTAAGATTGTTCNTAATTGCCTGGATATGGCTGTAACTAGTCTGATGTATCACAACATCGTAAATACATCAATAAATTCGTTGTAATTTTGCGAAAGTTTACTGTTGAGTTGTAAATGTGTTCAATTTAAGTAATTTTCACCGATATCTCAGTACTTAGATGACGTCAAGCTAGAAACAGCCTTCTTCGGTTAATCCGGATCTTCGCCTAAACCGGATAAAATCGTCTGTCAAATCGAATCCGGATTAACCGAGGTTTACTGTATTCAATCAACCCTAATAAGAACTAAACACGCCATGAATAATTTTTCAAACTGTTCAAAATGCATTTTTCCTGCGATCCAATGAGGAAGACATCTGTTGTGTTTGATTTACGATGGCCTCATTCACAAAGAACGTTGTCAAATGACGTGACGGGTCGTGTCAAGCACGTCATAGTTTAATTGTTCCCTAACAAAGAATTGGCGACAACTTGGGAGCAAAAAGTAAGCTTGTTGTGCGCTCTTTGCAACCGCAGTGCATGGACAGGAGCTTCACAAATACGAGGTTAACGAGTATGATGAGAAAATATCAATTCACTTCACTCCCCAACAAACCTGCACTCGACACGTCCTTCCACACAGGCTTGGCGAATTTCACTTCTGCCTTCTTTATGAGGTCATAGAGCTTTTCTTCCTTATCAGCTATGAAGGGAAATTCTTGTCCAAGGAGGGCGTACATTATCACCCCCACACTCCACATGTCGCACTGCTGCGAGTATGCCTGGTTCCTGATCACTTCGGGCGCTGGGGAGGGAATTATGTTTGAACATTGAATGAGTCGATTAATTTTCTCATCTCATGCACGTTTTGTTCACAAGAGCAAACAATAAGAATTGCAAGACACTGACTTCTCTGCACATTCACACACTACGTACCTAGGAATTCTCAGTCATAGAACAAATTATTTTTAACGACCGAAAAAAAATTAAGTCAATTCGGTCATAATGTCCAAAAATATAGACTATTGAATATTGTTACAGCGAGTTTTAAGATTACTTTGGAACAAACGATCGAAATGTCTCAGCAAAAAACAGCTACCTACACTTCCACACATTACACCCATTCCCGCACATTACCCGCACATTACCCACACACTACCCATACACTACACTTACACTTCCACTTCCACACACTACCTACATTTCTACATGCAACGTTGGATGTAACGTGTCAAGTGACAACAGACGATTGTTACATCACAATTCAAATTACTGCAGCTTTAACGGAAATTCAGTGTCGGATGCACATTCTGCGAAACTGATGGAGCGGCTCACTAAGCACGAAAAACAGATTTTCAGCTTTTCATTTGCGATTTAAAAATTACGTTGCAAATTTCAATTTCAAATTTTTGTTAAAATGTTAGCATTATAGTAATAAAAGAATTTCACTTCAATTTTTAAATTGCTTTGGTTTATCTTTGTCAAAAAAAAAACGAATTAGTGAATTTATGCCGCGGATTTTCAACTTTTTTAAAATGGCGAAAAAGCGATGAAACGTTTTCAGACGCAGAAGCATAACTGCAGGTAGAAAATATTTCTCCAATTTCACTCTCAACTTTTAAGAAATGTTTTTATTGGCTTAGACATTTCAAGCTATTTTCGCAACTGTGTATCATTTTCCTTTCTAGGAATTAATTAAAAACTTTATCAAAACAATTTTGTCTCCTCAACAACTGAGATTTTCTCCATTTTGTCGAAGCACACAGCAAGACACAGCCCTCAAGCAGTACACCCACCCATGTAGACTGGTGTCCCGCATGATGACTGAAGCATCGAATCTGCACCCACTCCCTTCACCACTGACAATCCAAAATCTGTAAGCTGAAGGTCAAAGGTCACTGTTAGGTCGAGCTCCGGCAGCAACGAAAAATATCAAACAATGGGGTTTTGCTCAAAAAGCTCCTGCGCAATTTCGTTTCTGAATGACGTGACCGTCGCACTAGTTTCGTCGCAAGCAACAGCTTAGAGTTGGATTTGAATGCAACAGAATATGAACTCAATTTCAACTCAATCAAGAAAACCGAAGATGATTGGTCAATTGGCAAGGGGCGTTGTCGTTTTGCAGATCGCATCTTTTTTTCAATCATGAATATATTTTTGTCATTTTCACATTTGGCTGCAAAACCTGTCGTTAGACAATCCATCAACTCGACATCACCACATCTCTCCCAATGAACTCTGCCGGAATGTCCCTCCCAAGACCAACACAACTTTCCGGTATGAGATGGTAAAGCTATGAACTGGTTGCTCAACACATACCCCTGGTATGAGGACAAAAATGGACTCCAACGACGGACCCAGGGAAACCAAAACCCGAGTTCGTTGCAACAGAAACCATCATCCATTGTCGTTTTGAAATGAGAACAAAAATCGACTCATACCATGACCTATTTCTAACCACGAGTAATTCTTCGTGGCGAGAGATGTCGTTGTAACTTGTGACAATCTTAACAGCGACTGACCTCACAATCTTTAAAGGCATAAACAACTCATGTGCGATCAGCTGTTACGTAACAGTATAACACCGAATTTCAATACAAGTTTCCACTTTAATTCTCCAAAACTGGAAGACAAATGGAAAAGCTTAAATTTTTTGACATATTTCATACATTGCTTTTCAAACTGTCAAAAAACTGGGAAGCGAGCACTGTTTGAAGACAAACGAGCATTGTTCGATGACAAACGCACAGCATATTAGTTTCATGCTGACGTCGATTACGACCTAAGGTTCCTTATCAGTGAAGTTTTTCTGGAAGTTTCTCAACAACTTCATCAGGACTGCGTTTACAGGGAGGGCCTCGTTGAAAAAAAATGCAAACATCGCAAAAATATTTGCACTAAACAGTAGAAATGTCAGGTTCTCCTGGAATGACTCGAGCCATTAATCCTCGGAAAAGGAAAATTCCAATTTACTGCAAGTTTCCTTTGTAGAGGTAGATGCTGGTTTGGTCCGAGGTCAACTTCAGACTCCAAGGCAATTTATTTATCTGTTCATAAGTTGGTGCATTCCGTACCGAGTGCGATGTGACTTAAAATGAGATTGATTCGTGTGGCTGCTTGCATGAACCCTAAGCTTTAACACTGTAAGCAAAATGCCTTTTCAACAATACCAAGATCCTACTGTTTCACTTCAACCACTAATAATTGACTCCAAACAAGAAATGAACCACGATAAAATCTATTGCATGAATGAACAACAGCACTTAAACTGCCGGCGTTACGATACATTCAAGTATGAGTCTATGCCACAATCATGCGATAGTGAAAAAACATATTTCCCTGTTTTGTGTAAAATACATATTTCAGAAAATTGCAACATGTTTATGATTTCAAACTTTTCCTACAAACAAAGAATGCGGAAGAGTTGGACATTTTTATTCAGTTTGTCACACATATGACAATCTCTCATCATAATTTTCGCCTCCCCACCTTGATGTCATAAAGAGGTTGGTCGTCTGCGTTCTCTTTGCGACATCCAGCGATCAAAATATTCTCCAATTTTAAGTCTCGATGGACAATTCCTGGAAAACACATTAAGTTGCTCAATCAATGCAAGCAATTGCCACACTTTAATAGATAGATAGATAGATATTGCCAAGCATACCACTGTTGTGTTGCTATGCACACCACTGTTGTGTTGCTATGCACACCACTGTTGTGTTGCTATGCACACCACTGCTGTGTTGCTATGCACACCACTGCTGTGTTGCTATGCACACCACTGTTGTGTTGCTATGCACACCACTGCTGTGTTGCTATGCACACCACTGTTGTGTTGCTATGCACACCACTGCTGTGTTGCTATGGACACCACTGCTGTGTTGCTATGCACACCACTGCTGTGTTGCTATGCACACCACTGTTGTGTTGCTATGGACACCACTGCTGTGTTGCTGTGGACACCACTGCTGTGTTGCTATGCACACCACTGCTGTGTTGCTATGGACACCAATGCTGTGTTGCTATGCACACCAATGCTGTGTTGCTATGCACACCACTGCTGTGTT
>JGI24159J19872_10008591_pt1 | contig 13375 bp, 9 predicted proteins | sample Ectturendosymbi4_FD_19872 | JGI IMG/M metagenome (IMG submission 19872) | reverse complement strand
AAGTTTCAAAAGAAATTGTACCATTTCAACAGGAATTCCCAATTTAGGAGTGTGATGTAAAAATGATCCAATTGGACATCCGGAGTCGGACAAAAAAATCCGACTCCGACACCCAGTGTTGTTAGAAATCCGACTCCACCAAAAAAACTACGACTCCACAACCCTGGTTATAAGATTCGAATACCAACAATTCATTGCGATGCCAAACATCTTTTGAAGTTGCTAGGAAGCAATTTTCATTTGTTATCATTTTGCAAAGTCGAGGTTTCCTTACCTCGGTTCTACGCAATAACTGCTGAATACTTGCTTTTATAAACTTGTCTAGTCCAAATCGAACATCATCTGACGAGACTATTAGAAGTTTAAGTTCGAAAGAGTTATTAACTGGATGAATGAAGTTAACTATTTCAATTACAACTTGAATCAAGCCAATTTCGATTTTACGGACTAAAGCTTTTTCACCAGCGGGTTTGCTTTGTTCGATCTACCTTACTGCAATTAGAAAGTCCCCATCGGTGCTGCAGAGCAAACACAAGCTCTGCCCTTAGGATGGAGCTTTGCAGTATTTTTGCCAGGGACACGGTGGAGAAAATACGGCAGTCGACCGGAATTACGCCGTGGTTTCGTATCGTGCGTGAGATGTAGCACTTGCGTTTTATGGCAGAAACTGATCCAACTGACTTTTGTTTCGGTTGATCGAAAATTTTTTTTTATTCTGCGTCGATTCGAATTATGTTGCCGATGGATCTCCGTACAAGTAGTGCGATGTACACCAAAAATTTTAACGTTCTATCTTTCCTTTTCTTAATTACTTCAATTGACAACTGCAAGTCGTGGTGATGATTCTCACGTGCTTGGTGCAGGCACACAACTCATTTGTGGCCCGAAACCAACTGTGCAAAGCTTGGGTCTGGGCAGCAACGAAAGAGAAGTTTTAAAAAAGAGTGTCACAAACCGAAAGCGAACGAGATCGGAAGATGGAGAGTTAGATTTGGAGGGAATCGACGATGAAGAAATCGAAAAGGTTATTCGCGAGGGTAGCAGCAATTTTCTAATAAATGAACACCAAAATGAGACATAAAGCACCGTTTGTTTTGTTTTTAATAACATCACCTCGCTTTTGTGTTCAGTGTCCGTCAGGTCACTGGTTGTGGTTGTTTTGAAGCGTATTTTAAATAAACGTAGTTGCAGCAACCAGCTGAATGATTAAGTTTTCTCGACGTGGTTAAAACTAACTGAACTTGGCTTGCCAAAAACACTTCATGAGGTAAAAAATGGCGGTCGATAATGAGTTAAATGCTTTACGACAACACCGATCACCGCAAAACATCATAAACCTGATTAAGTTACAATTCAATGACAAAAAAGTCGCAAGCGTTCTTTCCAGCATTTAATGTTCGTTGCGCCAAAATAGTGGTGATTGCTCACGCTTTATCTCGCAGCTGTTGTTGACGCCGCGCGAGAGCGAGATCAAAGCAAGGATTTGGAACATGGAGTTCGGCGAGTTTTTGAAGGTAAATCACTTTTCAATTCATTGTGCGATCGCAAACGAAGCCAAACCTCAGCCCGTGCGCTTGTTTCGCGAGGACGCTGCGAGAGTCTAGGACTTGCAGTGTTTTGGGGGTGATTGTGACCAACAGCCTCGGTTTCGATGTAATAACGATGCGGAATGAAAATCATGTAAAAGCAGTTTGCGCTGTGGTTGCATTTGCACACGCATGCTGTGGTTACTTTTGACGACACCAATTATGCTTAAGTCAGCATTGATACTTGAAACCGGTGGATTTTTTGTGCTGGGTTTAGCTTTAGCTTGTCTCTCGTTGCTAATGCTTCTAAATTGAGATTATTTGTTTTTAAATTTCGATTAACATCGATCAGGAGGTAGTTGGCTTGGACAGAACAACAACAATAATTTTATTTTTTTGGCCTCAACGCTAGTAAACTTGTCAATACAGACACAGTAAGGCTGGGAGACGGAGAAAAGACACTCCGGTCATCCCGTCTGTCAACACCCAATCACTTGTCAAACACCCTAAGCCAGGGGTGGGCAATTAATTTGACTCCGGGGCCACTTTGAGAAGGCCGTACTAGCGGAGGGCAGTACCTTCTATTCTAATGCAGTGTTTCTCAACCTTTTTCGGTTCATGACCTTTTGTTATTTTTACACACCCTGTGACCCCTTCTTACTCTTTTTTTCAATGCATATGGTATTATAACCATTATGATTACAACAAAATGCTGCTCTAGAAAAATGCAACAAACTACCACAAAAATGCATTTCATAACATATAATTTCAAACGGCAATTGAATTTCACAAACATTTTCAATGCGACGGCTGACTTTGCAACCGTATGGCCAAATTCGAAATTCGGGGTTGAGTGTTTGACAATGTTAATCTTTTATCATGCTCGACTATCCTTTGATTTCGTGCCTCCGTTTTGATGTGAGCTAGAGCTGAAAAACTACTCTCGCAGAGATATATTGTGGCAACGAAAGCAATATTCGGCAGGCCAGTTCAGACCATTGTGGATATGATTCACACACAGCTCACCAGAACGGAGAAAATGGTATTTCATGAAAAATATCATGTGCTGATGATGAATCATTCCGAAAATCACAAAATTGGTCCCATACTTCATCAAAAATACTGGCTAGAACCAGAGAGGTAGAGAACATATGCATTTCCTTCCTTTTTGAGCTCAGAGAAATATCAATGGAATTCAATTTCAAGAGATGGAAGGTGGCCTGTTATAGATGTCTTCAAATTCTTAGCAAGTTTTTCAGTTTTTTCAACAACACTTGACAATTTCTCAAACGTAGCAACTTTCCTTGCATTAATTTACGAAGTCAGTTTTGCAACTTCGAATAAAATGCTTGCAGGTTCGTCGCGAAGCTGGATGATGTTTGTAACCTTCCCTTTTAGCTTCAAACCTTTCAAAAATTTCAGGCAAATAAGCAAGACTTTCCAACCAAATCTTGTCGCTAATGTAAGACAACAACTCGTTTGCTTTCAGTTCTGAGAATAACTTTATTTCATCCTTCATCACAAAAACGCGGTTTAGAATGTTTTCTTTCGATAGCCAGCGTACAGACGTGTGGAATAGAAAAATTCGTGCATCAAAATCATGTCGTTGCAGAATTCTTTGAACAGGCAAGTGTTAAGGCTTCCAGATTTGATGTACTGTAATTGATCATTTTTATCGTGGAATCCAGCACCTTTTACAGAGGAGTAACAATCATATTTCCACTGCAACTCTGCAGAATCAAAAAAGATTTTTGCTTCTCCCGAACATCTGCGCTTGTTGTAGTTTGCAGTTCCTTATAAAACGGCAACTCCTCTTTTAATGTTTCCTGAAAGAATATATCTCACGAAAACAAGCAACTGAACACGAAGTAACATGTGTTGAATCATCCACTTGAAAAAAACCATTGGAGTTGGAGATGCTTTCATTTCACTTATCACCTGTTCCTTCACCTCTTCCGACATTCTGAAATGCACCTCTGAATAGTATTGCTGGAAGAGGTATTCGTTTTATGTTTGACTTTCTAGCTTTTCCAAGACGTTGTTTTACTGTTTTCAACAAACAGGGTTTCATAAGCGTTTTTCCAATCGTGCGAGCTTTTTTGCTTGTTAATTTCAAGTGCTACTTCATATGATGCCTGTCTTCTTGGTAGAAATTTCTGGCAAGATAAGTCTTTGACGTTTCAAACTCGTTTCATGGCGTCGGAAGAATTCTATAAATTTTTGTGGCGTGATTGGTATGCTTTGTCTCTTAAATGTCATATCAATTTCGAAGGTTTCGTATACTTAGCACTGAGAGCCTTTATACCACTGCAGTACGCTTCTTCGTGTATGTTGACCGCAACTTCACAAGTCAACAACTTGTTTAAAACCAGAATAACTTCTTTGTGACATGTTGGAAGGCTTTTGCTCTAAATGCTGTATGAACTTCGAAGGTTTCACGAACCCAGCATCAGCACAGAGAACAACGTTGCACAAAACACAGTATGGCTTCACTGTGTTTTTTCCAACTATGGAGGTAAAATCAAATTTCAAATACTCAAACAGATAAATTAGCTCTTATGGCGATTATTTTATTAGTAGCCGACGTTTCGCTCACCTGTTCAAGCGGGCTTCCTCAGGACGATGTTTTTTGACCACATGTTTCTAGGAAGCCCGCTTGAATAGATGAGCGAAACGTCGGCTACTAATAAAATAATCGCCAGAAGAGCTAATTTAGCTGTTTGATTTGAAACCTGGTGGCAAATGCTACGAAATAACAGCATGAGCAGCAAAAAGAACAGCATTTCAAATACTCTTCAAAATACTTGCCTTTTTTGTCCATGGCAACAATAAAAATGAAAGAAATACTATTGGAGGTAGGCTGTGTTTCTACCTGACTTCTGGCTGCAATTTCACAATAAGTTGCTGGTATCAAAGACTACAACTGTTTTAGAACAAGAACAACCACATGCATCACTTGACATACGCAATATACCGCTTGTGGTTTACTTCACCTCGGATTTCGACAATCGACGTGCAGGATTGTGTATGATAAAACTAACAGATTGGATTGTACAACGGCGGTCTGATGACGGAAAGATGTATTCCTCTTCAGTTGCGACTTCGGATGCATACATTGCCAATCATATTTTGCAACATTAGCGTGATATTTGAATGGGTAACTCCGATGTTACAAATTACACGTGGTAAATTACGATGTACGCAACAAACAAGCCGCTCTGAGAAGCAAATTCATTGCGATGACCAGATTTTGCGGTTTGAAATTAAGTGTTAAACACAAACACGACAAGTTAAACATATCGTTACACTGATATCGTCACGCACCCTAAAAGAACTTCGTGACCTCAGGTTGAGAAATACTGCTCCAGTAGAAATAGAAGCAAGTCTCAGTTTAAGATAGATAGCCTGAACAACAACATTTACTGTGATAAGCTCGACGAAATTTCAGACTTGATGATTTTTCCTGAATGCTTCCGTGGGGCACTGAAAACGCTGTGGCGGGCCACATATGGCCCGCGGGCCGCTAATTACCCAACCCTGCCCTAAGCGAACACGCTCACTGTAGCCCCGCGCAAACCAGCAGAGGCGAAAGCAAAGAATAGGTCATGGCTTTAACCTTACTCAATCACACTTGTAGAATCCAAAAAGATGAGCAAAACCAACCAGAGCATAGTGCGAACTTAACAAGAACGTTGAAATATTGAATACGATACACGTGCAAGATAAGCTTCAAGCAAACGTTGCTGGATAACATCACTCTACTATACATCCATAGATTGCAGGCATCGTCTGTTTATAAAGTTGCCAATCAAATGATTGGCGTATTTTTTCTTAAACAGAAGCAAAGGTTTTGATTTCATATCCGGTGGAACTTCTTGCCAGATCTTCGGTCCCCAATAAAGTATTGCTTTTTTCCCCATTTCTGTTCAAATTTTCGGTAATTCATAGTTGCTTTTATAGGAGTGTCTGTTATTATAATTGTGTTTCCAATTTGCTCGTTCAAAAGTTTTTGAAATATAGTTCGGTAAGTGCTCATTGTTTTCTGTGTTATGCATGACTTTAGAGATTTAAGGATCTAAGACAGACTTAGCAGCACATCCCCAGCTGGTTATACAATATTGAATATGCGGATAAAGCAATGCCAAATACATTTTTTAACCATTTGTGGGTTGGAATATTTTCTGATATGGGAGCATGACTTGCGAAAAACTTTTAGTGAATTTGCTGTTGGGTGTTTTCTTGTGCATATCAGAAATTCAAAATATATTTTCGAGATTCTGGTTGAGCTCATGTTACCAAATGTGTTGACTTGATGTGAACTCCAGTCAAACCAAGACCCTTCGCAACAAAATTGTTTAAACATGTAGAATGCATGTGCTTAGGATGTAGTTCGCAATGCATAGCCTGGTTTCTGCTTTCAATGTGGACTCGAGTGGATATGAGTTTTAAGGAGTAGCAATGGAAATACTTCAAAGCTTGGAAATCCCTTTGGTGAATTCGTAAATCTCTTGCCTTTGGAAGGATGCAGTGTTGGTAGCACCATAGTACCCTTGTAGGAGCAAAGATGAAAGGTGCAAAGAAAAGACTAAATGGCGCTGAAAAAGCTCATGTGACTTAATGCTTAGACCGCTTCCAACGAAATATATTTGTCAGGCCGTGTGGTTGACCGCTGGACACACACAGATCCCACGGACGTAAAAGCTCGCCGAAGTTGTGCGGGCAGGACATTGAACTCGCAGCCTCATCATCGCACACCGTGAATTGTGATGATTTGTGGTGTTACGCGCCGCTGAACACCTCACTATGCAACCAGTGTTTTCATCACCGTCATCCTGTTTGTCCCAATGTTGAACCTTACACGTTACCAAGCCTACAGTGATGGCTTTTTCATTTTGACGTGTTAGTTTTAATTCAGGCTCTGATTCACAAACCAGTTGTCTTCGTTTTTATGTCTGCGAAGGAACTAGAGGAGAAAAGAGCAAAACGGCTCGAAGAGGAAAAGAAGAAAAGCAAAACTGCGCGAAAGCCGCGTGCGCGACGCAAAGATTACTACGGCGAGTCTAAATCAGCTGAAGAAGCAATTGAGAAACTCGTCTCGCGACAAAGACTTTCAAATAAGATCGACTATGAAGCCCTTCGAAAGGTTTGATCGTGACGTGTGTGATGCTGCGCAGTACACCGTGGTGGATAACATGACGTAGTTGTGTCTCGTGTGGTTCCTGTTGCTTAGTTTAGTTTTGGAAACTTCGGAAACGGAGTGATCTGTTGTTCAACGAAATAATATCCGGATACGAAGACGGGGTGCACATACTGCGGATCGCAGGTATTCGACCGATACATGCGCGCCTTGCATCTGTGGCTGGAATGCATCGGACGAAACTATGTTCCGCATTGCCAGGCATGGAGCTTGCCAAGTGCGGTTAGTTGATACCTAGAGTGTTGTTTACAGGCAACCGCCGAAGACGAAATTACGGAAAAAATAGATTCTTGCCAAACACCTGCAACTGGCTTGTCTGCTGCTGACTCTGTTCAGTTCGTTCCGCTAGTCGAAATAACAACCGTATCGCTGGAAAACAAGGAAGCAATTGAAGTCGTGCACGAAAGTGAAGACCAAGTTGCTGACGAGACGGAACCGGTAAGACGACTTGGGCTGCACATCACAACTGCAAGGCGATTTTCGCTTCTAGCGCTGTGTATTGCAGGTGCAAATCTCCATCTCGAACATTCCATATTTTTGTCGTTGTACCGATTGTTTCGTGAACCTACGCCAAGCGTTTGCGGTGATGAGCTCGTGCGTTGTTGGCGTCGCGCGCTCATCTCGCGACGGATGTTGACGCGCGGGTTGCAGCAACAACTCGCACTGAAGTTCACGGGGATCTCCAGCGTTATGAATCGTAAATGAAATTGACGGCAGTCAGTCCTGTGGTTCTGATAGAAACCCCTCCCACAATCGCAAGCGATTGCTACTGCGCGATCTCGCCGCACTATGCTTCACAACCAACCGATCCCCACGGCAAAATTTGCGTGCGACTCTCCCGGTGTTGTTGCTTTGGAAACAGATTGAATGAAAAAATTCCTTATCGATCTTGCCTGTGCACGTCCGTTTCAAAGCTTCCTTACGAGTCATCACGGAGCTTGCCAGGTTACTTTATTGCTGCAACTACAGGGTGGGTTTGGATTGTTCGACAGGTGTAGATACCTGCGCACAACCGGCTTCGTTTAAATTTGGGTTTCTACCACATAACTCTTACTAATTTCAAGCAAGCTTATTACGCAGAAAAGGAGTACTGTATGACGTTGCTGGCTTTGTTGTATTTCTTCGGACCGCATTAAAGTCGCTGGGGGTTGATTGAGCTTGGATTGCTTTTATCAGAATATATGTTGGTGGATTGAGGTTAGTTTGTAAGCAGTGTTTCTGTAAGAAATCGTACAAGGGCTGTGGCAAATATTTCAAATGTTTTGACTCTACTGTTCTTGATCATGGGCTCCGACCGTCGCCGCGCAAATGCAAGTTCATACCCACCCCCCAAACTTACATGAGAATATGTAAGATTAAGAATAAGCACCGATATGATTCTTGTACACAAAAACCTGTTTTGAGCTCCCCGTCCAGCCTAAATTTTCCCGCTAACGGCAAAAGTTATGGTTTTGCTTGGAGATTAGGTAATTTTTTAGAATTTTGACGACTCATGATTTTTGTGTCATATTGTTTCCCTCTCGTTCTTAGCAGGCCGATCCACCGATCGTACATGAGACCAGGACAGTTAGTCAGTCTGTGACGAATGATGAAGAAGAGTACGATGAAGATGAAGACGACTACGAAGAGAACGCATGTGTCAGTGCTAGCCAGTTGCTGCAGCAAGCAGGTAGGATGTTTTGTTTTTCAGTAAATCCATTGATTTTTGCTGTGGTCTTTGGTAAGAAATTTGTTACGCATTAAAAGCGATGCCACAAAGTTATTTGGAATTAAATGTAAGACAGGTTCAGGTTTGCGAACGAATACCTTGCAAACCTCTCACATTACGCTGAGAGGAATGCGCAAAGTTGAACGTCGTCATCAACTGTAACTTCCTTTAGAGATGTGCGGTCTAACGCACTGGGAAGAGAGGAAAAGCGTGAAGGCGTTAGGTTTCCTCGGATGTCAAGTACGTCGCACAACCCGGTTTGTTTCGTTTGGCGAACTAGTGATGTCGTCTTCGAAAGTCGAGTATGTTGGAGCGATTAACGACAACTTGCGTTCATCCGCGCTTGCGAGCGATGCAGTTACATGATGCTCTGGTACCACGTTGCAGATTGTGCGCATCACTGTATAAAGAAACTTGGCTTTGCAGTTAAATGTGGACCAAAACGGTTCGTGCGTATTTAAGGCTGTTCTCCACCTTCAGATTTTCATTCGAATGGGAAACATCTCGCTAGAGCGAAAAATCACCAGCTGACGCTACTCACCTGTTTGCGTGCGTCTGTTTTCCACAGTATGTTCAACCGTCCCTCGTCTCCAAGAGCAACAATATTCTTACGAAAATCACACCGATACCTTATATCACGTTCCTTCGATTTTAATGATTTATTTGTTGAATGTCGATCATCGCGTCGCTCTTTGCAGGTATGGCAGCGACCGGATATGACGAGTACGGTTACGAAGGCGACGACTACTACTGAGGTCTGCTTTGTCGGTTGTCGGGAGGAGATACCCGGGCATTAGTGCTGGTGATCGTCAACTCGCGGTGCCTGTCGTGCGCGGAGAGATGTGTCCGCGGATAGGAAATGAGGAGGGTCGGCGTGGTTGCGGTGGCCGTGTGACGTTGTGCACTGAGTTACTTCGTGTTTTCGGGTTTGGGAAGAATTTCGGTTGAAATTCGGGCATCGTTGGAAGATACTGGTTGAGGGATACTTCTGTGCGCGCTCGTCGTTTGATCGATGCTGAGTTTAACATGAAAAATGTGTGGAACCAACGTTTGATGTTCGGACGATTGTCAGCATTTGGAAGCTGACCACACCACGACCAGAAAGGTGTAGACTCTACACTGTAGAGTGATTCGATGTCACTCGCTTTTGGTTCGCTAAAAAAACTTGCTGCGTTGTTGTTTATAAGTCACTGTGAGAAATATGCTTAGGTCGAAAATGTTTAGAACTCCCTAACTCTGTGTCCAGTTGCAATTTCTCGATGACAGTTCGGCTGCGTGACATCTGGGCAAAGAAACATTTTCTCGTGCTTTAGGCCGGCAGTGACCACGTCGCTCAGTTGTCACGGTGCCAATCTGGGTCTCCGTGAAAGGTTTCCAGTCCAGGAAATCTGAAATTTTTTCCTTTTTTAAATCTTATTGTTTCTCATGAAATTTTCTCGAATTGCTGGGCTTAGCAAAAAAGTGTTTTTTGTGCTTGACTTTTCTTCATGTACATCCCAGATAAAGTGCCCGTCCGGGATAAGGTGAGCTTGCTCGAATGGAAAGCAGCATTAGTTGGTGGGTGCTGTACAAGCCGCTGATCACATGACGGTGTATGTTCGATTGTTCTTGCTCAGCGATCCCAGAATCACTGCAAGTTGCAGTTTGTTGACAAGTAGGGTGTGCCGACCGGCAAGTTTCTCGCGTATGAATGAAACCTGTATCGCTGATCGAATCACGTGACTCAACTCGCGCGATCTTAATATTTTTACCTGCTGTGTGTTGCCTGTTATGTTGGAACCTTCACATTTCTTTTCCTGTGTCGTGTACTTAGTACAGTAGACGTTTATTGTGCTACCTCTCGAACGTCTGACCTCCTGACGCTCGCAGACGTATCAACAAACCCGTTTTTGCGGCATCATGACCAGCATATTCAGACCCATTCTTAATGCGGTTTAGTCACGTGCCCCATGAGTCGGTGGGTTAGAATGAGTCNTTTGAGGTTTGCTGTGGCAGATGAAGTTTTCTCCAGAAAACCTTTTTTTTCAATTTGTTGTTTTTTTGGAGATGCACCTAATCTCTTCACGAAAATTGTTACAAACTTTCCCGTAAAAAGCTAAGCTCATCAGCCACCATCGATAAAAGTATGCAATGTGGCAAGAATCAATGTGGATCTGGTTCAGAAAAACCAGTCATAGTCTGCACACTGCGAGATTACTTACTGCACGTGTTCTGTTTCGTCTTTGGACAAAATTACGGTAGTTATGTCTTCGCCAGATTTTTTTGCGAAGATGGTTCATGTGTTGAAATCCGGTGCAATCGCTTCGTGATCGGAGGTGCCATACCTTCACAGTTGCGTGGGTGACTGGGAGATGGTGAAAAATTCCGCAATGCGAACGAGATCAATAAGATCCAGTTCACGTTTCGTAGTGGAAACACCGCGTCTTTCCATTTTTTGTTGAAAGTTCCCAAACCTGTCTGAAATGATCTTGGTATCCCCCTCATCTTGTGAAAACAGATATCCGTACTTCACGTACGGTTGAGCTAAAAAAAGCTTACTGCGCAGTTTGTTGAGAGTGGCATAAATTTTGAAAATATCATTCGCATGTTCTCTTAAAAACCAGTTCAACTTGTTGCAAATTCGAGCGAAAGCTTTTAAATATGAAGGAAAGAGCTTACTCATGATTTTAACATGATACAGATTGAAATTAGTTTCCAGGTTAATTGCAGGGAAGCTGCTTCAGTGCAAAGTTCCGAACCGGTTCGAAATTGATGTCAGTCAGTTTAGTTACATTTTTGAATAATTTTGCGCGAGACGTTGAGACATTTGGATTTAACCTCAACAAAGCGATGTTTTCAAAGGAAAAATGTTATTCAATCAACTTAGATCGTGCTGCACTGAAGAATGTATGCGTCGTTCGATTTTGCCACCGTTTGGACGTTTGTGTCACTAAGAACCATAGAAGTAACCTGCGAATATGTCAGCATTGTAATTGACATCTGTTTTGCGCTCGTGAACAAATTGGAGGCACATTACTTGCTTTGAACACTGTTTCCTATAATTCTTTTGGAATTTTTTTGCGTTAACCAGCGTGTTGTCAGCACATCCAATTTATTCTGTTTGAAGCGTATATGAATTGTAATAGTTTTTGTTTGTCAGACACACGTTACTTTATCGCCCTGCTGGTGTATCCGGTTTACGTTGTTCTGGCGAAAACTCAAAATAAAACTTGTTGCATTTTCAATCGTTTGAGACAGTGGCTTGGATGCGTTGCTTCACAAGTCCTAAACGAAACTTTGCGGTAACTGCCGATGTTTCCGGTGGTCTCTCGCGGTTTTCTGTCTTCAGTTTGTATCCTGCCTTTGCAATCGTGACGCATCCATTAATATTGTTTATACGCCATCTTTAGCGCTAACCTGTCTGTTGTGACAGTTCAACGTATCTGGCTGAATTCTTAACCTCTTAATCGTGCGTGTTAGCCTCGGAACGGCTAAGTTAGAAACGAGAGATGCATCTTTTTTCTTGGCCGCTTCACTTCAGTAACTCCTTTGCAATATCCAGGTCAGCTGAAAGAGCGGCCATGCCAGAAATCATACGTGCGTATATCAAGTGACGTAATACCGGTCGACATTTTGAAGACACAGAAATCCCTCAACATTTCTTTCAGATCGATGAGAGGTTGTTTGAAGACCACGGACATCTGGCCGTGCTCTGACTTTGTTTGGTATCACGGATGGTAGTGGCNTAGCAGGGGGGGGCTCCGGGGGGCGCGGGCGGCACTTCGCTAACCAAAAATTAATTTTTGAAAGGAGTTTAAAAGTTCTGGTTTTTAGTTATTATTTTAAATACATTTTGAAATGTTCTACCGCTTTTCAATTTTCATGTTTAGAAGCTCTAGACTGGTAGGCTAGCCTAAAAGAACACGACATGTGGCTTTGGAGTGAGTGAATTGATAAAATGTTTGGGGAGCGAAGGGGTTTCTGCGAGAGACCCAAATTCTTTAAACTACATCCAAAACATTTTTCCAACGGGGCGAAATATTTTCCTGCGCCCCCTATTTACGGGCATGCTTACTTGGGGGCCAATTGTGCCCCAGTCCCTACAACTTCCTCGCCAGACAAAGCCGTTTCAGCAATTTCCGTCAAAAGTCCTTTGCACAAAGCAAAGAGATGACATTCGACCGCAGACAAAAAACGTAAGGGCTCCAGTTGTTTTCGGTTTATATTGCCCCTCCTTTCAAAATCTGATAAAAAATTTTTGCCTGAAATCACGGTGTATAGTAAAGGCTAGCTTTGTCCTTTTACTTGTATCTTTGGTTTCTCAGTAACGCCCCAACTGCACATCATAACATCACCTGACACCCAGGAATTGGCGACGAAGATAGCCCAGTGGTAGTGTCCACCTCTCAATTGGAAGGTTGTGTGTCCAATTCACAGACACTGAGTGACTCGCCGTGGTGCTCCTTGGGCAATATCGTGCGCCTAAACTGCCCCGGTAAGAAGCATATTTCAGGCGTTGGCATGCCGCTAATTGGCGTCGCCAAAATAAATAAAAAAATTTTCTTCGCACATCTCATGCTACTTCTTAATGTTCAGTGGGGTATTTTCAATAACTGCCGTAAGCTGTAGCCCAGTCATTAGGTGGGCCTATCAACATTAAGTTTTGGCGTTTGAAGTGAAGAACTTTGCAAAGATAACTTTTCTAAGTTTCAATACAACTGCTGTTTTTCTACAATGACGTAATGGTGCCAAGAAATGACGTTCTTGAAAAGGGGTAGTACAGTTGCTGTATTTTCGTGGGTAACTTTGAGCTCAGATTGTACAGTAGGTTTCAACTGCAAGCAGAGTGAATAAGAGCCAGCCGATAGGCAACGTGGTTTTCGTGAAGTCGCCTTTGTTCAACGGTACACTTCAAACATTGGCAGTCATAGAAAAAGTTATTTCAACAAGAAAAGTTTAAAAAAG
>JGI24159J19872_10008589_pt1 | contig 13376 bp, 10 predicted proteins | sample Ectturendosymbi4_FD_19872 | JGI IMG/M metagenome (IMG submission 19872) | reverse complement strand
ATTTTCTCCCTGTTTGAGGTCTTTCAATTTAACGCGCGAACCTCGCATCCACTGAAAAAAGTGCGGCTGGAAAAGTCGGGCTCACTTTACCTAGGTGATAAACTTCCTTGTCTCCAACCATTACACAGCACCATACAGTATATATGGACAGATGTATTCGGTGACATGATCAGTGAAAATGATCTGAGCAAAGGTGCATCATTAACATGACATGTTTTTGTTGCCACAAAGCAACATTTAAAGTAGAGACAACCAAAAAATACAAATAATAATTAAGAAATAAAGACACAGAAGATGCAGAAATATGCATATGAACAAAACAAATTCAGCAGTGTAAACAAATTGCAAGAAGTATGTTAAAGGCAAGTTCTGCAGTGTAAAAGACAACATTGGCTGCATTCATTTATAAAAAACAACATTGGCAGGCCATCATCTCTTATATATATATTTTATACACATTGCTTGCCAAGCCATCATCTCTTATATATATATTTTATATAAGAGATTATGACTTGGTAAGCAATGTGTGAAGAGTTGTGAGATATCTTCAGATCAATAACTGAGCCATGCAGATTGCAGATAAGTGGGAAAATTCAGTGGAGGTTATGAAGTGGAAAGCCATGTAGCAAATGTAGCATTGTAGAAGAGGGGAGGCACATAACTGGCAAAAAGTGTTTTTTTGTCAACACAGACCACAAAAAGAAGCAGCACAGTCAACCCCCACCCAGGGCCTGTTTTGAGGTCATAGTTGCATATATTTCCTGCATGGCATGTATCCTCAGGCCCATAACCAGGGGGGCAAAGTCTCCCCTAGAAAAAAATTCCCACCCCCTGGAAAAATGTGTTGGACATCATTTAAAACTAGGTAGTGTCTATTTTACCAGCGATATTCTGGCGGCAACATATTGGCTGCAGCTGTTGTGCCACCAGTCGAAGATTCGGTCTCATGGCATGACGCAATACCAAGAAAAGGGTCACTTTGTCAAGAAAACACCGTCCTGCTCGTGGAGTAACGGTTTTGTGATACGGCTGCTATACCAATGGTTTTCAGTTCGACTCTCACCTTGCCGACTTTCGTTTGTTGTGTGTTTTTTCTTTGCGTTTTTTCAGGCTCCTCTTAGGTGTTACATTTAGGGGTTAGTGTTGTTAGGTCAGGATTAGGGTTAGATTATCTTAGCGTTACCTTAGTGTTACTTTAGGGTTACGTTAGCTTACTGTTAGGTAAGGGTTAGGTTAGTGTTAGCTTAGCATTAGGTTAGCTTAGGGTTAGGATTAAGGTTACATTAGGCTACAGTTAAGGTTAGGGTTAGGTTATCTGTTTATCTTTTAGTTACATTTACTTCATTTATACCAAACCAAGCCTTTTGCTGCTGCCAACTTGGCGGCAAAATAGTCACTGCCTTGTAACTATTGGACATAATTCAAAAAATTTGGGCCCCTCTCAGAATACTCTTCTCCCCTCCTGGTGCCCTAAGCTGGTTACGGGCCTGTGTATCCTGTGTGGGTGTGGCACATAGCATACCAGAATAAGGTTGAGGAAGGAAAGATGGAACTCATATCAACCGGTCATAGACTACATATATATAGCAACACATTACAAAACAAAAGGTTTTGCAATAAAAGTTAATCCAATCAGTAATGGATACATGAAAAAACAAGATATCTTTAGTTAATTAGTGAAAGAAAATGGTCATTTTGCAAATGTTCAAAATGTTTTGAATGTTATTTTCTTTGGCCGTTAAATTGTTATATATAGCTACAAAACAATACAATACAATAATGAGTGTGAAGTATATAGATCTAGAAACAATAGCATTTTATTCACATTGTCATGCCATCACACACCTTCATTAGTCATGACACTGACATAATCTCTATATATAGTAACAAATTGTCTTTAAGCTGCCTTTTGAATGTAGATGGTTTAAAATTAATGTCAGGCAAGGAAGGATCAAAATAGTCCCAGTTTATAGGTCTTTTTCCTCTAGTTGTTGAAACTATTTGCAAAATTATCCACCTAAGGTTGCTAGACATCCTTGAGTGCCAAGGGCTTTCTATGAATTTGCTATTAAAACTAGCAGTGTCCTTGACCTTTAAAAAATTTTGTTTACCTTGAGTATTTTCCAACGTCTTCAAAAAAAAAGTTGTGAAATGTTTATTATTGATCTGTTGATTACACTGAACATTCAAGAATCAAGATTAAATAATGTAATTGAACAGAATAGCATGTAGATTTGTTCCATCTTACACAGTGGTGTAGTAAAAAGTAAACTATTCAAAAACAGTTGTGTCACCACTATATCTAAAAAGTATTCATGTAGGCATGATGTATATTTTCAATAATTGTAAAACGTCCTTGAAAAAATGTCAAGTGACCTGGCAACCCTATATCCAGCCCTTGTGGCACTGCAGGTTACATGAGATTGAACCTGATTTATAGAAGTAAACGATTCCGATTGTTCGATCAAGGTCAAAATTAACAGGAAGTGAAAACTACACATAAATATGTTTATTTCCAGAGCATATATATATCACAAATTTTAAGAAGGTTCAACTTTTTGTACAGTGGAAAGACAGTTTAAAAGAACTGTTGGTCATTGCTCTTATTACTTTGCTAGGCAAATCATTTAGTTGGTTCAAAACAGTTTTTGCAACTCTACTTGATGACTGTAAGTCAGTGGTTCTCAACCTTTTTTAGCCCATGGACCTTTCTTTTAATTCTGTTGGACCACATTGCTGCATTGACACCTCATGAACAACTAGTCAAAATCGTATTGTGCATAGGTCAGTGACCTCAAGGATATGTTCAATCCTAGGCTTTATGGAACTATGCGGACCACTAAAAATTCTAGGTGGACAATCAGTGGTCCACCTGGACCACATTGAGAATCACTGTTACGTAAACTGAGCTCAATGCATTATTACTAAGGTAGTATCTAAAGACTTTCTGATAATTCAGGAGAGTTTTAGTTGAAGTTTATAAAGCAGTTTTTCAAATATTTAGTTAATGAGTGAAAGGAGTGAGATTGGCCTGTAACTAGTGCAAAGATATTTTTCCTTTCCTGAATGGGCAACTTGCGACAAGTTCAGTGAGCTGGATTAAAGCCTATAACAAGTCAAGTTTGGGCCACTAGCTGTAGTTTTTCCATAGCCTACTAAATTAGTTTTTAAATATACATTGTATTTGTGTAAGCAATCTCTAGTGCTGACAGTAAGTCATTGCTGAAAACCTATTGGTTCATTTACAAAATCTCAGACTTTGCAAAGCAAATCAAAACAGCTGAAGTAATGCGATGTTGTTATTTGGCTATGTAATCTGTAAATTTTTTTTTTTGGAAAATCTTGTATTGAGGAGCAAGTTTGAAAAATGAGCTTGGGGAGACAAAAAACATTTCTTGGCAATTTTAGTTATGAACCACCTCAAAACCAATGGGATAATGCTAGACAATGGGGACACCAGATCATTGACAGCACAAGAAGATGACGATGCTGACAAATGGAACTTATTGTGAAGACCAAAACAAGACAATTGATATACTAGACACTACAATCTACCAGGCTTGATGTAATAAAACCCAACCCAAAAAAATACCGTTTTTTTTTAAAGCCCACTTAAAAAAACAATAAAATCCACCAAAAAAACACTCACTACTTATGAAAAATCTGCTTGAAGGAAAAAATAAAATAAGTAGCACACTTCCACAGTTAACTGTAAATATTTTTTTAATCAAACGAAACGTATAGCAATGAAATTTGAAGGACTTGAAAAAAAAGAATAATAATTCAAACAGTTTGAGTAAATTCTACTCAATATAAAATTGGCATATTTTAATCAATTTTTCTACCTTCTCTGCATCCAAATGTTTCTCATGTTGGATCATACCAAACCATATGTTGAAAAAATACTCTGCAGTTGCTGAACTAGCAGGGCATGCACATAAACTTGACGTGGATCTACAGAGTTTGTGTGGAAGTGACTTTTCTCTGTTTGCTGTGCGCATGCTTGCCAAGCCTTACCACTTTGGAGTGAACTGACCAATGACACTTTCTGAAAAAAATATGGGGTACATTTCTTTACTCTTAATTTTGAATGCCATATTAGGTATAACAAGCTGTTTTTGCATAATTCTGAAACTGGTTATATTGCATGATGCAATAAAAACAATTCAGAAAGTTTTTTTTGTGTTTTTTCAAAAAAACGAACAAAAGCCTGTTTCTTGTAAAAAAACAGTTTTATTTAAAAAAAAAACATGTGGGTTAGTTTTTTTTTAATGGATTTTTCTCACCCCTGCGATCTACAGTTAGTATCTTTTTATTTTGCACGTGGTGGTTGCTTTATCTAGTTAGTAACTTGTGGCAAGATAACAGCATTGTTTACCGCAAATGAAATGCATGACTGTGTTGGTTATATTATGTACCAAGTGCTAATTTCATTTGGCGTTAATTTCTATGGGAGCATGTCGACAGTGTAGTATGTATGAGAGCTTGTAAACAGAGGCGCAGTGCTCTAAAGAAAGTGGGTAACACTGTCACAACCGTAGTATCACTTGCTATACTCACATAGTTATACTGTATTGTCTAATCAGAAATTAACAAAAAATAACAGCAAAGGTGACGGTAATTTGGTGCCAGATCCAGAAGTGCATTAGAAGAATGCTGTTCCCCTTTCAAAGAGGTTGGGGTACGACTTTCCGCTGACTGCACCACTGCTTGTACATGACGCCTGAAACTGCATTGTGCTGTATTCGTTTTGTATGTATTCTTTAAGCTGCAGGAGGTCACGGCTAGACGTAAAGTTGGAGCGCTGAAGTTTATCTTATCCAGGCCTGCACCACATACGGCCGGTGGGAGCTCTTTTGCGTCCGGCGAGTGCTTTCTAAATTCCAGATAAAGCTGCAAAAGCCCGGCTTCGGATAATAAAGTGTTGTTCCAGGATTTCGTCCAAATTACAACGAAATCTCTGCATGCAACGTAATGAAATAGACTTTTGCGACCCACAACAAATTTATGTTGACCAATATGGCCCTTCGAGGTTTCTGGGTTGCGCAGACCTGAATTCTTGTCACAGGGTGCCGCAGACACTCCTGAAGTCACTGAAGAGGTCTAAGGAGATTCTTCCGCTGTCTGTTCAACGCAGAAAACCGCGGTGAAAGAAATCAGGTGTAATGAGTAGAATACAAACTGACAGCCTTTTCTTTTTAGCGTTGTAATTCCAATTGTGTACTTGTATACTTCTAGCGCTATGGTTTATAGGATTATGCGTTAATTGTAATCGGTTTTACTAAAATTTCTGCTGTTGATTTTGCCGAGTTCTCCATCATGTCAAGACAGTTGGCTGCATCGAACTCAGATCGAACTGTGCAGCGTGAAAATCCCATGAAGGGCTACAAGTTCAATATCAACGACTTTTCTTCCGGTGATATAAAGCAGTTTAAATCTGTTTTAAAAGGAAACTACACTCTCAAAAAGCGATTGAAGGAAACGATATCCATGCAAGCGTCCGAACGTCAGAGATTTTACAAAAAAGTCCGCAGTAAAAGATTACAACGGTCGAGCAACGCGTTGTACGAACGTTTGTTTAGCGTCTTGCACATTCCTACGAGTAAGTCTTCCGAGAAGGTCGAAAACTCGGACATTGATTCAGATGCGTCTCTGCAGTTGGATTACGGCAATTGGGTGCCGCCTGCCACTGTGGCCAGCGCCGGCCGGCAAGACTTCCCCCGCGTCAATTCGTTGGCCGGCCTGCCGCCGGGGTCCGAGCATTTATCCGGTCTTGACCGGTTGAAGCTGACATTTTTCCCTAAACGTTATGCGCCTGCTGCTTTCCTGCACGAGGAAGACTGTTATCTCTTCAACCGGCGTTATCTGGTACAAGGCACCATTGCTTGCTCGATTGTAACAGGTTGCATAATGGCAGTGGAACACGGTCGGCAAGCTCTCGCCGACTTTCGGAAATCGAGCATGTCCGATTTTTTCGCCTCCATGAGCGAAGGCCATCGAGCGAGACACGTCGCCATGCAGCGAACGTACATTCGTTACACGTATCGCTGGGGCTGGAGAGCCGCGTTTCTGTTCGGCACAGTCGGCTTGATCAGCCAGTCGCTGTGCATTTACACCTTGCAAGACAAGTGCAGTCACTACGTCATAGCGGTCGGCGCCGCAGCCGCGTTGTATAAGTGGAAGACGGGCCCGGTCGGAATGCTCGCTTCCGGCCTGCTGTCGAGCTGCCTGGTGGGTCTTCCCTTAGGTTTTTTGTGCGCGACGCTAGGACAAAATCCGAGACCGATTTTTTACGACGCGTACGTCGCGCCGTCGGTCATGAGCCCGCATCATTATCTAAACTGGACGGATGAGCAGACACGTAAAAACAAGGTGCTTGTGGCGACTTTGTTGCAAGAACTCAAAGATCCCAAACTTGAAGAAGAGGTTCTTCAAAGTGAACTCTATAACGATTTGTTTCCTTCCAATATTGACAAAACAAGACCAACTGCTTCTCTAATGTCATAAAAGTGCGTACTTTGTTTGGATCTTAGTACTATTCAGTCCCGTCGCCACGGGGGGGCTTGGTGGGTTTAGCCCCCCAAATTGAAACATGAAACACTATAAATCAGTGTAATTTTTGTCAATATTTAAAAAGTCAAGCCCTCCCGCACAAACGCAAAGCCCCCCTATTAAAAACTTTCTGGCGACGGTTCTGTTGCTATTGCGACAATTGACAAACAGCGCTTGAGCCTCAGGCCCACAAATAAGCGGTTTGTGGTGAGTTGAGAAAATTTTTGCTCTTTCACAGCATTCACTTAAAATCCCACGAAGCATTCGCTTAAAATCCCACGCAAGCATTCGCTTAAAATCCCATGCAAGCATTCGCTTAAAATCCCACGAACCTGTTAACCCTGGTCCTTCTCGCTTCCATTTCAAGATGGTTTTGAAACGTGCTGGATTGGGAGCTGATTTTCGCGGACATATAAAACACTTAGGAATGGAAAAAAATTGGCAATCGCATTTTTTTGCTAATTTTACCCAAAAAAGGTGTTTTGAAAAAACTGCGGAATTTACCATTTTCAATTAAATAACTTATGTAATCCAAGGAAATCGAGTCCTGTTGCAAGTGCGAAGTTAGTATGATTCCATTCAATTGTTGCAGTTTTTCCCATCTTGTTCCTGTTGCGTTTTTCGGAGTAGCAACTATGGACGTTATTGCTGGTATCTCGAAGAAGCGATTCGCTGTCCTAGTCTTGGTCTTCAGTTTTTCGCATTGATTCGTTGCAGCCCTGGCTCATCTTTTATGGGAAAGTTTTCTAGGTTTTGATCAGCGTATGCAGCTCGGCCTCGGAAATCTTGTAAAAGCCCTGAGCGGACAACCGTTCCTTGAGAAATTTTAACTGACTTTGGCACGACGGCGTCCCTCGAGATGTCAGGGAGCTTTCACATAGCACGTAAGTCATTTATCACCTTTTCAAACCCCTCTTCCTCAGCTGTAAGCACAAAGCAATCCGCGCGTAATTATGTGCGCAGTCGTTGAACCCCCAAATGTGTCATTCAACCGCATCCCCCTAGAGCAGTGGTCGGCAACCACCGGGCCGCGGCCCGGTGCTGACCCGTGAGGAGTTCGTTACCGGGCCGTATCATTTTCCAGGTTAAATGCTTTGAAGCATTTTTGTAACGTTAGAACAGAAGCAATAACTTTCGGACGTTTTATGAAAAAGAGAGAATTATTGTGCAATCGCTCAGTCTCTTGGGAATCGTAACAATGGCGTAATGTCTGTAACAATTGCGTAAACGCAAGTTACGCAACTGAATGAAACAGATAATGCAAGCAGTGTTGCCATTTTAGCTGATTTGCTGCTAGATCTAGCAGGATTTTCTCGCTGTTAGCTGTATAATTTTCAATTTAGCAGTTAGCTTGTTTTCTACCAGAATTTTAAAAAACGTTTGGCAGGATTAGCAGGTAACAACTTTTTGACCAAAAATATGTTTCAACAGTTTTTTGGGATGAAAACGTTTACACCTTGTACATCAAAAAATACTTTATCTTCTTCATGGCACTTTAAACTGGGCAACATAGGGACTAGTCACAAACATAGGGACTAGTCACAAACATAGGGACTAGTCACAAACATAGGGACTAGTCACAAAGATAGGGACTAGTCACAACATAGGGACTAGTCACAAACACCTGCTTTCAAATTTTTGGAATTTTATTATGACGCAACGAAGCTGTTTCAAGCAGACAATTGTGTCAAATGTCAAAATAACAAGTAACTAGGAGGCTTGGTGAAGCTTAAATGATTCGTACCTGTGCTTAGTGAGCGCGTTATATTAAATGACTACATCCCGTCGGTAGAATGTGTTTTCTTGCACGACATATATGATATTTCCAAGTGGTTCAGTTATGCCTGATAAAAAAACTCCCTGGTGAACCAAAGCTACATTGCCGAAAGTTTTGACAGACAGGCGTGGTTGCAAGATTCAGTATTTAAAATTTGGCTCGGTGCCTATCCTGCTGGTTCAAGAAAAGCCTGTTGCGAAGTTTGCAATAATACTGTACAAATCATAGCGCAACATGTGCACTTTAAAGGCATGCTGGTAGCAAAAAGCACCCAGACAAGCTCAAACAACCTTTTAAGTGCTCCCAAATGTGAACAGCACAAAGTTTTGAGTCACAAAGATCAGACTAAGAAAGTTTGTGGAGGTTGAAGCTATGCTCAGTCTGTTTATCGCTGAGCATTGCTCCACTGTGTATAAACACATGCAGCCATTTGAAAGAGATTGTTAAAAACTGTGTGTCATACAAAAAGGAGGTAAGGTAAGCTACACTTACGTTGCTCAAAATGTCGACGGAAAAAAATTGTGGGCCAAAACGAACATTTTCTGCCTTTGTCCAGTGATAGTGAATGCAAGACAAAAAATTGACATGTAACTTTACGAGTTGATTTTAATTACCTCAAAAATAGCAGATTTTTTGGCAGAATTTCACTACTTTTAGCAGGTTTTTTGGCAGAATTTCACTACTTTTAGCAGATTTTAGCTGAAAACTCGTGACAAGATTTTTAGTGGGATCTAGTCGTTTTTTGTGACACCATCTAGCAGTTTTAAGTGACAGCCATCTGATAACACCGAATCCAAGCTTAGACTACTAAACTAACTGGGTATTGACACTGACAACTGGTAGGTCTGTTATAGGCAAGGCATGGGCAAGTGACTTCCTGNTTTAGTAAAGCTATCTCTGATTGTTGAGTGTTTTGCAGGGAAGTTAGGATCTGGTTTATACTAGCTTAAAACTTTCACGGTTTAAAATGCTAGTCCTATTACAAATAGACCCATGCTCGGTTGATTGAGTTAAAGCATGTATATACGATTGATAACGGTCGTCAGTGCAGCAAGAACAGTCCTGCATATTCATTTCGTGCTGTGCAGGTGCTAGCGATTGCGCCAATTAATTACATGACGTTTTTAATAAGCTTGAGAGAATGTGATAAAGCAGCAGGTTGGTGAAGAACTGCAGTCGCTAGTCTTTCTGATAATTACATGCCAATGTGCAGTCAGCGAGTCTGGTCGTCTACGCGTTCCCAACTGATAGCTTCACTTCAGATAAATCACAAAAAGGTATCGAATCAAAGATCATTCACTAGGTGTATTTACTCATTTTTGAGTAGATGTTTATCTGAATAAAACTTAGTAAACCCGACGTCGAGGATGAGGAGCCTATAACCACAAAAAAAGGAAAGCTATCAATCGCCAATATAATGAGTCGTACTTAAAGTATGGATTTATTTCAACTGATGCAAATAATGGTCGTCCGAAATGTATTTTTCATACAATAGTTGTACCAATGTTTTGGATGAAGGTCTTGCCAGAATACCGTGACCTTGCCGTAGAGGCATTAAAAACTTTCCGCTACCGTTTCCGACATCCTACTTATGCGAGTCTGGATTTTCTATGATAGCAGCAACAAAGACGAAACCGCGAAACAGACTGGACGTGAGGGACACATTGCGGGTGTCGTTGAGTTCCATAATTCCTAGGCGGGAGCGTCTCGTTGCGGCAAAACATGCTCAAGGTTCTCATTAAACCAAGGTTGTAATAACTTACATGAGTTGTAATAAATATTCATTGCTGAACATATGCGGTTTTTCGAACGCCGGTCCGCGAAAAAATTTCATTTTCAAACCGGTCCGCTGTTCAAAAAAGGTTGCCGACCCCTGCCCTAGAGAAGCAACCGTAACCACTTGAAAAACCTNCGTCTCCTCTTGTGCTTGCAAGCAAACGTGGTGATGCGGAAAGAACACATCTGCCTCAATTTAAATTGCCAGTCAAGTGAGGCTGAGCCAGTGACGTTACAACTGTCCATGGCACCCGAAAATACCGCCTATACTTTGGTGCTGCAGATGTGAAGTCTTTGTTTCCTTCACTCTAGAACCGTGGTTCTTAACATTTTTTCTACCGCGCCTCCCATAAGTAATTGTCTTTTGTTTCAAGACCCCCCGGACCTTAAATAAGCTGTAAAAATAGGCTAAATATATTTTTTGGTAAATTTATTGATTAAACTTTCCATCTTGTAGGGCGCGAAATTTACTCAGTCCCGTCGCCACGCAGAGGCTTTTGGGGGCTTAGCCCCCCCAAATAAAGCTCCAAGTCCCCCCAAATTGAAACATGAAACACGATAAATCAGTTGAGTCTTAGTCAGTTTTTAGTGTCAAGCCCCTCCGCAGAAACGAAAAGCCCCCCTATTGAAAACTTTCTGGCGACGGTTCTGAGTTTATTGACGCCCCTCCCTCCCGGTTAAGAACCACTGCTCTAGAAATTGCCCTTAGATGTTTTCCTTGGAGTGCTTGTCCTCATCTGGCCCCTTGAGTCACCACGGCCCAGACCGCAAGTTAAAATTCGTAAAAGCCAAGAATTGAAGATCGCTACAGCTTAATGTCATCCGTGTTCTCGCCATGAAAAACGTTGGATTTGCAATTGCTACTGTTGACAGCATAAGAATTTCTAAGCACAAATTTCAAACAGAAAGAATCGGATCAACTTTTAAAATGCTCTCGCTGTGAATCTCCCACGTGTAATGTTGCAATTTTTTATAACCGCACTTTTTTACAGCAAAAGACAGCGGTGAAAAAAAATAAAACATGCTATTCAAAAACATCCACGTGATCTTCGTTTTTTATGCTTTGTATTTGTGTGTGTGAAAACAACAAAAATGAGATTGTGCACACGATGCTCTAGCCTTTCATTTGGAGCTTTTCTAAAATGTCACACATTTGCCCCTAGTAACCTGCTTGCGATCACACTTTCTCCGACTTCTACCGGTAATCAGTGGCGGTTCGTTGGTGTGCTGCAACTTCTAACAATAATTTTATAAAAAAGACCACACCACGTTTTCCAATGCAGTGGGGTCTGTTGTGATGTATGACATCTCTCTTTCTAAAAACCATTTGTGTGACCAGGACCGTAACCAGGGGGGCGAAAACCCCTGGAAATTTTTCACCTCCCATGGACAAATGTGTTGGACATAGTTTACAACTATTGGACACACGTAATTTAAAAAATTTGGGCCCCCCTCAGAAAACTCTTCGCCCCCGTGGTGTCCCAAGCTGGTTACATGCCTGTGTGTGACTTCTGCTCGTATATATTGCTACTACATGCTGCAGTAAAATGCCAGGGGATGAATGACTATTGACTGGTAAGGTATTGGTATCTTTAAAACAGGGGTACACAACCTGTGGCTGTCGATAAAATTTAATAAAATATATAAGTTTTGGCGGCCTTGCATTAATAAAAACTCTGTCTACTGTATGCGGATACTTAGTAAAAAGACGGCCAAACAGATGTGAAGAAGCAGTCTAGGCTCAGTGTGTGGAAGTATTGCAAACAAAATTTAAATTACTTGAACTCACTGGCGGCCGTAATCGATAAAAATAAATGTACTGCGGCCGGCAATAGCGAAAAGGTTGTGTAGCCTCGCTTCAAACTTTTTCATTAAGTGACAACTGTAATAACGTCAGCTTTTGCAGATCACTGACACTTAAAAGCTTTGCGCAAGCAGGCGCGAATTTATGTCTTTCACTTTAACTTTCCACTGTCTGGAATGAAACTGCATACAAAATGTAATCACTGCATGTATGACTCATTACACCTTTAACACAATGTGTCATATCACGGTGCCTTGTATAAGCTTCAGAGCCTACGATAAGCACGCTACCTCTTACCAGCACTATGATGAACACAACGATACTGCTGCCTGCCGCTGCTCGACGACATGAACAACATTGCTTTCGCATTTGCCAGACCAGCGCTGCGAAAACCACAGTTCCAGGTTGACTGCTTGATTGATAGACCATAACCCTTCCTATACTTTTCTATCGATGCTGGCGCTGTGAGCGCTCATAGCTCCAGATTTTCGCCATTTACAGTACTTCACATACAAAAGCAAATAGATGCCTAATATTTAACTTTGTGCCAAACGTTTTGTGTAGGGAGGACACATTGTCAACATGTCGTGTGCACGCAAAACTGAATATCAAAGTAAAACAGTAAACTGATCTTAAAACGAAAAAGGCCGTATTGCGTAAAAATCTGAGGTCCCGCAGTGCCTACATGCGAGCCACCACTGCCAATAATTGTGACTATATAGGTGGTAACCCCAATATTTAACGCTTGAAAAACTGACAAACTTGCGTTGTTTGAAAGAACTGCTTTTGCGTGTAGAGAGATTTGAAAGAAACCCATTAGCATATTTCCTTTTTCAAAGATGGTCAATCCAGGGTAGGCCTTCTTCCAGACAGGATTTTTAATATCCCTGGATCAACCCACTCTTCTTTTTCTGTAATACCGATATTATCAAGACAACACCAAGCTATTCGGCTTGCTCATGAAAGCTTGTTTTCACAACAGCTACAGTGTTTTCTGCGGCGACTTAAAGAAGTGCCTGTTGCAGGAGGTCTTCATTGTTACAGGCAAGTTTGCCTGAAACAACTCATCTTTGTACAGAAAACACACCTGAAAAGACCTCAAATATGAGACAGCTAGAAGAAAATTAAAAGACTGCAACCAATCAAAACTGATTATTGGTCTGCTGACTTGACTGAAAACTACTATCCTAAGACACTAACCTCAAGTCACCCCAGTGAAAACGTCACTGAACGTCAGCAGAAGTCACAAGACAATTAGCTAAAATTAGTTAAAGGTCAAACACGACCAGGAAAAGCGTGTGACAGGAAATGCGTAAAATGAGCACGAACTGATGACGAGAGGGTGAAAACACAAGCACCCGCAAGCACCCGAAGGTTCCAGAAGCCTTTGAAATCAGCCAATCACCACAAGATTCAACAAGGAACAGCCAATTAAAACACCTAAAATAAAGAGGTGTTGACAAACTC
>JGI24159J19872_10008588_pt1 | contig 13377 bp, 7 predicted proteins | sample Ectturendosymbi4_FD_19872 | JGI IMG/M metagenome (IMG submission 19872) | reverse complement strand
AACCCAGATTTGAGATCAAGAGTCGAAAAAATTTTTGCATCTTTCATCTTGTTTTGAAACTCGAGAATGCGTGGTATTTGATATGTATCTTTCACAATAGACCCGTACACTGCGTTTTTGATACTCTGCAGTTGTGCTTTTCTTGACTCACTCGGTTAATTCAGCTTTCGGGCCTAAAACGGGCTTCAAAAATAAATGTCGGGATCGCGCCGGGTTCGGATTTGTGATTTCAAGCTCAGGTTGGGTTCGGGCTTCAAAATGAAGCCCGTGTACAACTCTGCACGGAATTAATTTGCATGCAAATTTCAACGAACATTGTATGTGGGCCAAAAAGTAATAATTAGGTTTTGGTGGGAATCTGGGTCATCGTCTGCATCCAGACACCATTTCACCACTTTTTGCAGACCTTTCGTCCACTACGCATGTTTAAGATTATGTTCCGCGATAGTTCACTTTATCCGAAACAGTTGTCTTTGTTTTGTCTGTTAAGGCTAAGCAGCGCAAGTGCTGACCGCAGTGGCCACATTACCAATATCTGTAGCATGATAAAACTGTTGCCCTGGCTCAAATGCAGCAGTTGTTAAAATAGAAGCATTCAGGTATATTTGATAATGTCTCAGCAGGGAAAAAGGAAAATTACTGTAAAAGTTTGCTGGACTTCTATACATAACAAAAGATTGAACTTCACTTGCGTACTTTATGCGCATTCTTAACTCTTGTGTACTTTAGTAAGATTCGATCTTGCAAACCGAGGTGTGCGTTAGACAGTCCAGCCGCACACTTTCTGTGCTCCACAGCTCGTATTCGACAAAACATTAGCGCAGTCTCATTTTGCAGTTGTAAATTGCTCTGACGCAGTGATGAATGTGTTTTACTCTATTGTTTCAACGCGCACCGTGATATTTTTGCAGTTATGAACTGCTGTGTCGTGGGGTTGAGTGTATTTTGATCCGATATCCTAACCTGGAGCTCTGATAGTTTATATTCAGTTCAATGACACATAAATTAAGAGGAGTGCGTGTAGACGAATATGCAAATTATATCAACAAACTTCGCCAAAACGTTGGTTTGAAAACATGAATATGACGTCAAAATGTGACGTCACAAACAGCTCACACCAAATGCAAATGACCACCATATGCACTGAATGAAAAGCCCACCATGAAAAGTTTCTGCGTACGCCACTGCTGCCTATCGGTTCTCAATATCTAGACTGATTGCTTTGAATGGCTGAGGAACTGAGTCTTCCATAGATAGAGTACACTTAATCCATGGAGACATGCCAGTCGTCACCACTCAGGGCCAGATTGGACATGGACAGCAGTGGGATTCAAAATTTGTAAGAACAGGTTCTCTCACTCCACGACTCACCAACAACAAGTTGCATCATTATCACAGTCTCCAGAGTCACACCACGCTGGTTGGCCCTATACAAGTGCAACAAAGGTTGATCTTTGTGTTGGCAAATGGTAGAGTTAAGCAAAGGAAATTATTGATTTTAGTTATTTTCCCAAATGTTAGTATCGCTTTTCACTATTACAAGTTAGTTACGGGTCTATGAGAAGTTTGCCAAAATAAATTATAAGTAAAAGGTTCTCGTGGGGAAAAATTGAGAACCCTTGTTTTAGGCCAACAACCGATTCTCGGGAAAGAAATTCCAAGAAGAGGTTCTTGCGAACCGGGCGAATCCCAGCACAGGACACGGGAATATGATGGCTGAAGGGCATTCCAATTTTCCTGAAACTGCAGAACCCCTGAACGGTAACCCCATTGGTTGAACTTTGATGTCATGCCCAAGACTAATTTTCGAAACTCAGAATTTTTCTAAACACGGCACTTAACATTGTTTCCATAACAGTTTCTTGCAATCTCACTTCTGTATAGCTTTGCCTTATTTAATCTCATTGAATTCGAAGTAAAGCATTTCATTTGCATTCTTACGTTGGTGACAAGTTTTCACTTAGCTGAAGTCAATACACTAAGTGAGTTTTTGACACGGGAGTTCGACCGTCGATCAGGTCACCCGACTGACCCAAGATATTGAGAAGAGCTTTTCGTCAACGAAGATGCCCGGAGATGTGTTTTTCGATATCACAGCAACCTACGACACTGTATGGGATCACGTGGCATCATGGCCTCACCTGCAATCTACTGCAATTGCTACCTGACAGGCATGCGGTCCACATGATCATGGAGATGATTGGCAGTCGCAGCTTCACCCTTACCACCGGCCAACACAAACGGAGTGGGTATGACGGTCTAGAATGGCGTCACACAGTGATCCGTCTTGGCATCCCTTCTCTTCAACATCTGCACCCCTGACCTGCCAACCACCGTCTCCAGAAAGCATGCATGCGCTGGAGACCTAATAATCACGTATGCTGATAGAGACTGCAGACAGTGCAAGGAGTGCTGCGCAAAGACATGGTAACTATATGTAAAATCCTCCAGAAATGGAAGCTGAAACTCATTACTAGAAAAAGGTGTTGACAACCTTCCACCTCGACAACAAGGAAGCTAAACGTGAGCCAAAAGTCAACCACAACAACGAAACCTTGCCCTTTTGCTTTGAGCCCAAATATCGCGGAGTAACGTTGGGCAGGACGCTCGCATATTTCCGACACCTTAAGTCAAGTCACGTCGCAAAAAGTTGACATTGCGCGTCTCACACTTGAGGTTGCTTGCTGGCTCTGCCAGGGGTGCTGCAACAGCAACGTTGCAACAGCCACCTTAGCCCTGCTCCATTCGACAACGGAGTACTGCGCTTCTGCTCACACCCGCCTCATGGGCCTTGCCATCAAGGACGCCTTGCGAACTGTGACTGGATGCCTGCGTCATACACCAGCGAACAACCTTCCTATCCTTGTAGACATCCAACCTGCTGAGGTTCGTCGCAAAGGAGCCACCCTCTCTTTAGAACGCCATGCCATGGAGCCTGGGAATCTGCTCTACTCGTAACTCAAAGTGGGAATGCATTGCGTCTCAAAGCGAGACACTCATTTGTACACGGCGCACAAAAACTCATCAGTTCATCTGACGACAACCACAGACGTGCTGTGCTCTGGGCAGATCACCGATGGAATTCCGAGTGGTTGGACAACTCTACAAACTCTGTACTTTCACCCCTGACATCGGCACCCACCATTTTGGAATAACCTTGTTATGAACAGCGTGGGTCGTGCTTAACCGCCTCCGCAACGGCGTCGGACGTTTCCGCTCCTGCTTGCACAAATGGCGCAATTCCTACTCTGCGGCCTGTGAGTGTGGCGTACAAGAACAAACCGCCGACCATGTTGTCCTCCAATATCAAATCTATTTTACCATCTAAATAACAGTTCAATGCCACATTCTGGAAACGCCTACAAATTATCTTGTACTGCTGTGGCCACTGAAGGTGTATTACTGTAGATTTTTCAAATACGCTATTGCGTTGTGAGCCTTGTAAAATGTACAATTTAACCCAATTACAATGTTTACGTAACAAAATTAGTGGCCTATGTTTAGTACAATTTAATACCGCAAGACCTGTTAAAAGTTTCAATAAGATTACGGGCTGGTTAAACAGGTCACTATTTTTCGAGATATCATTGCTATAAGTGAAATAAAACTTTTTGGTGATAAACACACTCCCTAGTATTACAGGCTATTGCTATGTTCATACAAATTCCCTCACTAACGCTGGTAATCCGGAGTTGTACATAAAATCCGAATTTATGTTTCGAGAACTACCGGATTTGAATCTTAATAACATCTTGTCAGACAATCGTATGACTCATGCTTACCTAAATTCCGTCAAATCTCTTGGAGTTCAGTTTTAAATGAATAAGACTACTTGATTTATGCACAGTCGCACTCACTATCTTTTTGATCATATCTATGACAACCTTCATTATTTATGTCCTGATCTTTTCCCTTTGGATATAAGTAATCACCTTCCCAGTTTCTTATTAATTAAAATTTCCTGAAACAAATAGCAAGCTCCCATATGGAGAAGATGTTACAAAAATATCAATGTGGACTCATGTCTATTTGATTTAGATGATAAACTAATCTAAATTCACTAATGCGATTTCATTCAGTAGATGCTGATTCAAAATTTGCATTATTCTTGGGCACTTTCATTGATGAAATCAACGCATGTACCCCTTTTGTGAAATTATCCGGAAGAAAAGCTAAATTAGCTTTTAATCCTGGTTAACCAAAGGTGTATTAAAATCTATAAACACAAAAAAACGTTTATTCGGAACGAAAATTAAACACCATTGCAATTTTGAATATCTGCAAACTTATAAAAATATAATAATATCTTAACGTACATCAAAAAGCAAAATCTTGTACTATAGGCAAAAACTCCCAGAAAATAAAGGGAATCTTTCAAGGACTTGGAAATTTTTAATGAGATCATTAATGAGACAAAAGTCAACACTACCATCCCACCATCAGTAACATCAACCAATGCCTCAGATCCACCAGATATTGCAAATACTTCTAATATTCTTAACGATTATTTTGTTGAAGTAGGACCTGCTTCAGCTTCTTGTATTCCACCACCTGCTCAGGTTCCCCACTCCTCAGGCTCTTCTGTCCTACATTCTTTCTTAGTCCAGTTTTACCAGAAGACGTTGTTTTACAAATTAATTTACTCAATGCTTCAAAATCTAATGATACATGCGATCTTCCCGTTTCGTCCTTAAAAATTAGTAAACATGTAATTGCACCCTACTTAGCTGACTTGTACAACCTCTGCATCAGTGATAGCATTTTTCCAACAAAAATAAAGCTCGCAAAGGTAATACCCGTCTATATATCCGGGTACAAAACGCAACCACCAAACAATTGTAGACCTATTAATTTGCTATCGTTCTTAGTGCAACATAACATTATTTGTCCACAGCAGTTTGGTTTTCGCCAAGGACTTGCAACGTCTCTAGCACTACTGAAAATCCATTATCATGTACTCGAGAAAAATTCTAAAAACTGCTTACTGTACATGTGCTTTATTTCTAGATCTTAAGGAAGCCTGTGACACTGTTGACCATAAAATATTTCTAAGAAAGCTAAGCCAATGTGGCTTGAGAGGAACTACCGACAAATTCCTTGAAAGTTACCTTTCCAAAAGAAAGCAGTTTGTGTATGCTAATCATAGCAAATCAAAGACAAGATACGTTACCTGCGGAGTTGCTCAAGGTTCTACGCTGGGCCCTATTCCTTTTTACTCATATAAACGACCTACTCTCCATGGGTACGTGACTTCTCGGTCTGGCTGATCCGGTCTGGCAGCTTCGATCTGGCCGATTTGGTCTGGCCGATTCGGTGTGGCCATTTGGGTCTGAGCCGTTTCGGTCTGAACCGTTTTGGTCACGGGACGTTTCGGTCTTGTCGTTTCGGTTTCGAGACATATCGGTCAGGCTATGAAATCTTGTAGAAATCTTACATTTTCACTATTTGATGCAAACATGCTTAAATCATCGAAAGGGTTTATTTAAAAAAAAACTACAAAAATGATCCAAGATCCAACAGTTGATCAGCATCAACTCATAACTTTGTGGGAAAATCATATAATCATAAATCATAAACATATGATTTTCATTATCATCATCAAGCAAATGAAACCATTATCGACACCTTGCAATTAAATACAAATACTTCAAACTCATAATTACAATTCAGATTTAATCGCAATCATGACTCCTCAAAAGGGACTTGGTATAACACCAGCTAGCGTGAAATTTCTCCTGCCCATATAATCAATTAAATAAACAAAGCTATTGAGTTGTTTATGTACAGAAATGTCGTGAACGGAATGTCCTCCCCAGACCGAAACGGCCCAGACCGAAACGGCTCAGACCGAAACGGTTTTGACCGAAACGGTTCAGACTGTAACGGCTCAGACTGAAACGGCCCAGACTGAATTGGCCAGACGGAAAAGTCCTGTTNCGACCCTCCATAACTAAGTTCAATATGTTACTATTTGCTGATGACACTACCTTAACTACAGTATATTAAGTGGTNATGCACATGAACCAGAGAAATCTGTCAACAGTGAGTAAACTAATATTGTAGCCTGGATGCAAGCAAACAAATTATCCATCAACTTTAAAAAGACCAATTTTATTCTATTCGATGATAAACGCCAAAGACACAGTACAAATATATCCTGTTTTTAGCAAACTATCTCCCAAGTAGATTCTGTTGAGAACTTAGGGATCTTTAATGACTCTGAACTTACGTAGACCTTCCACAAAAAACTAGGTAAAAAATCGCTAGTGGAGCCAGCGTTTTACCAGAAACTTTTGCCGATGTGCATTCGTTGAGAATGGTTTATTTCGCTCTGGTCTACTCTCATCTAAATTACGGTATTTTTATTTGGGCTACAGCCAATTGGTCAAGTATTGCTGATCTAGTAAAGTTGAATAATAGAGCTATCCGTAGTTTATTCAAAGCTGATCATAGAGAGCGTATTCCACTCAGGGATCTATTTTATTCATCACAGCAACTGCAGATCAATGGAATCTACAATTACGAATTGGCAAAACGTTCGTACAAAACTTATCGCAATATCGTTCCTGATTAAATCCTAAACGGTTTCAACATTTCTGATAATAGTTAATTCAGAGAAACTAGACAATCTTCCAAATTAACATACAAAATTCCCCCAACTAAGACACTTAACGAACAACGTCACACATCTTTTAGGGGATCCATAACATGGAATGTTATTGGAAAAGGTTTCAAAGTAGTCATTTATTTTCGATTATGTCAGTTATACAAAAACTACTTAATTGAACATCCTCTCATTAATTAGGATTGGGGTCTCGTAATATGTTTGCTTTGCAGAGATTTATGCTTGTGAATGCCTTCTGCCTGTGCTCCTTGCGTTTGCTGACTGCTTCTAAAATACATTCAAAAAATTATTTTTTCCGCTTGCCTGTAATTGTGTTGCATCGCGTCTTGTTTTTGCTTATGCTACCGTCAATGCAGATATATGTTTAAAATTCTGTGAAATGTGACTCGTTTTCAATTGCTGTTTGGCTTTGTATTCCTCGGGGGAGGATGCCTCGAAGACCTTGCGCTCAACACCCTCTCCATGACATCTGATTTTTTTCAGATATTGAATAAAAATACGTGTATGTCTGCCTGTGTGTCTGTCATTGGCCTCCACATGGATTGCCCTGCCTGAAAGTTCCAGATAATGAGACAATCGATTTGCTGCACAACACTTGCCACTAGATCGAGTGCGGCCAAGCAGTGGATTGTAACAACTCACTCAAACGACGAAGAATGCAATACATCACTGCGCTTTTCCATCAAGCGCTTGCTATTTAGCATTTCCTGTACTTTCTTTTAAAAACATGAGTTGAAGTTTGAATGCAAGAAACATATTTCACTGTGAAAAATTGAAACCCATCAACAGCATGCTCGGATTCCCACCAAGTTCCGAAAATATTTTTACGACTAGAAGCAGAAGACCCAACATTCAGTGATATGAACAAAATTATGCTGGACGTTTCGAAAATATTTCTTTCCATTCCCAGCAAAACCTCATGAATCCTTAACATGATTGTAAATTTAATGAAAGCGATTCAGAATTTGCAAACTTTTAAAATCATCAGTGCACGTTTGAATCAGTCGTCGGAGGCTTGTGCTGTTGAAAATGAACAATGAAGTCGACATTGAAGTCTCGATTACAAAACGTACTGATTGCCCCCATGTTTGCATAAACCGCAACACCAGCATCTTTGTTAGTCAACGTTTGCCGTTTCAAAATTCAACAGCAAAATTATTGGAATTTTGCCGAAGGTGAGAAATACCGGCTTTTAAAACACCCAGAATGAGAGCGTTCAATTTATTGGTAATTTTTTCTCTGTTTCTGACACGATTATTTTCTGATAGGCAAACCTTCCAAGTTTCACTCTACTTTCCAAGTTTTACTCATTTTCTGGGAACGTTATCCGAAGCAGTACAATTTAAACTATGACGGAATCAATTCGCATTTGGCATCAGAAAAACAAATGCTGCCACCGATTCTCAATGCGGCCTTAGTTCATATGACAAAGCAACATAATTTCAAACCAAACATCTTCGTATTTTCATGCGAAGGGAGGCAGCGCTCATCACTTCATTGGATTTCACTCTCAATTACCCTCACCTTGGTGTGCACAAATGTCATTTTGTTAAACGTGGTTGGATACTTAATTGAAATGTACCGGATGATGGCGAAAGAGAGTATGTGGAGCGCAGTTGCGTAGGTGGTCATGATGTCAGCTGCCCAGTAGAACTGTAAAACAACGAAATGACGAATAGTATTATCTGAGGTGGGCTTGAACATATATAAATGTCAAGACTTGAAATCACATTTTTAACTTTTTAAGCGGCAGGTCTCTGCGATTTTCTCTGAATGCTCACATCTGGTAAAGTTTACAGTTATTTGCAAAAATTAGTTTGTTTTACCAAAACAGATTTTTTAAGAATCTAAAAAATTATCGAGATTAAGAATCTTAGTTTTCACGAAAATTTATTCATATCTTCGTTTCAGTTTGGTAGATACATGTTCATAAAAGATTGTTTTGTGGGTTGCAGTTTTACAAATTTTTAGTTTCAAACCGATGCAACAAACTAAAATAAAAGCTCTCAAAAACACGGATGAAAACTAATATTTTTAACTATCAAAAAGCAGCATGATAACAGAAAACACTTGTTAGAAACAAAGAGAGCATAAAATGCTGCATCAGAAAGCTTCTGAGGTAAGACTTCTATGTTGGTTATTGGAACACATTTCGCAAGGCAGATTGGAAGCGCATTTGCTTTGTCACTGGTGAATCCGTTGAGAGATTTCCACCTCCGGACACATCAAATATTGACAGGGCATGCTGGGATTTTTGCGAGAGCCTACTATCCGCGACCAAACAACGTATCGGACGTGGCCGCCAGAAGAAATATGTGCCATGCTGAGACAATGAGTGCGAGACCCTCTATCGTTCCTTCATCTGAGACCCAGTCGAGACTGACTCTGACAGACCCGCCTTGTCCCTACTATCTCGGCTTGAACAGCAGAGGCAGGAGTGATGGGAGGAAGCAGTCAATTCCATCGACCTCTCGCACTCTAGCCGCAGGGCGTGGGTAACCATCAACAAACTTACTAGCAGGTCTGGACACTCCTCTTGCCTGTGCCCCATCTCGACGAACTCCATCACGTCACAACTCGCGACGAATGGGGAACAGAGAACTGGGGATCGCGAGTCCACCAGGCTCGTCAACAAGGAGCTGTCCGACCCATGGAAGATTACAACACCAGAAGGTCACAATATCTCTAAACCCAGAGGAGCTTGCTGCTGCCCTCAGACGCTTGAAGCCAGGAAACTCTCTGGGATTGGATTCCATTTTCCCGGAGTTTATACTCCACGCCGGGTCAGCTCTCAAACCATGGCTTTGCGACACCTCAGTTCCTGCATGCACCAACTCAAAATTCCAAAGATCTGGAGAAGAGCACTAATAGTTGCGATCCCTAAGCCAAAAAAGCCACTGGGGTACACAAATAGTTACCGTCCCTAGTTTCCGCTGTGTCTCCCCTTCAAAATCCTCGAGAGGCTCATCTACGCTCTTGTCGAATCAATTTTGACACATTGCTCCCACAGGAGCAGGCGGGCTTTCGAAACGGGAGGTCGGCCATAGACCAGGTCACCCTGTTAACATAGGACATCGAGGATAGCTTTTCGGCTAAGAAGGCCGGAGCTGTGTTTGTCGACATCACAGCAGCCTACGACACCGTATGGCACCGCGTGCTCGCCTGCAAACTAGTGCAACTGCTGTCAGATAGACACATGTTCTGCATGAACATGGAAATTGTTTACAATCGCAGCTTCAGACTTACAACTGGAAACGGTAAACAGAGCAGGTTACGATGCCTCAAGAACGGCGTGCCATAGCGATCTGCCCTGGCGCCCCACCTCTTCAACATCTGCATCTCTGACCTGCCAACCACCGTCTCCAGAAAGTATTGTTATGCTGCCTATCTAGCAATCGTGCATGCTGGTGGAGATTGGCAGGCAGTGGAAGGGGTGCTGAGCAAGGACATGGCAACTGTAGGTGAATACCAGACTTGGAAGCTAAAGCTCAGCACTACAAAAATGGTGTCGGCAGCCTGCCACCTTAACAACAAGGAAGCTAAACGTGAGCTCAAAGACAACTTCATTAACGAGACCCTGCCCTTCTACTTCGAGCCTAAATCCCTCGGAGTATCTTTGCGTCCTACACAAACGGACAACCCTCCTATCCTTGCGGGCATCCAACCTGCTGAGAGCTTCGTCGCAATGGTGCCACACTGTCTCTAGCAGGCAGTGCCTTGGAGCCTGGACACCTGCTCCACTCAACGCTCACCCGTCCACTGAGTGCAAATGTACGGCGCCTCAAATCGAGACACCATTTGTACCCGCCGCACAACAACTCACCGCACAACAACTCATCATCTGACGACAACAACATACGTGCGGCGCATTGGGCGGATCACCAGTGGAATGCGGAGTGGGTGGACAACCCTACAAGATTCCGCATTTTCATCCCCGACACCGGCATCCCCCCTCCCGAATGACCCTCCCAATAAGAGCCTATGTCCGCCTTAACCGCCTCCACGCCAGCGTCGGGCGTTTCCGCTCATGTTTGTACAAATGGCGGTATGGCCCTTTCTGCGGTCTGTGAGTGTGGCGCAGAAGAACAAACCGTGGACCATGTTGTCCTTCAACGTCCAATCTATCGACCTCCTCATGGACTGCACGGCCTGACGGTTCTTGACGATGAGACAGTCAAATAGCTGCTCAACACCTGCCCCGAGAACTAGTGCGGCCAAGCAGCGGCTAGGACAACTGGCTCAAAAAAAGAATAGTTGAAACATCGCCTTTTTGCAGAAAAATACGACAGTCCAAATGAAAAGAAGAACATACACTTCCATTTTTTAAGTTGACATTCAGATTTACGCAAAATTAACAATGATAATATGGAAAGTGTAATAATGTCGTAATCTCAGATTAACTTAAGTTTAAAGAAATGCCTAGCCCTCGTCCAATAAATACTTTGCTACTATGGTAAAACCTAGACGTAAATGCCACTTTGAAAATTAACATCTTACGTTAATGTTAGACTTGATATTTCGTGCAACCTTTCAAAGATAATTGTCTATCTCAAATTCATGCTTTGTTTGAAAATACCGCATTTTACGTTTCAGTTCTTTGGCTACAGCTCCTGTGCGAAGCAGCATATGGTTGCATGCAAGTATGTTTTGCGGTTCCAACTGTCGTTAACATGAAACACTTCACAAATACGTTGTTTAGAAGCCAGTCTCCCATTCCAAAATGTTAGATTTGGTCCAGCCCATTTTATGATCGTTGTCAAAAACGTGTGGTGTCAGTGCTTTTCTTAAACAATTGTTACGGAAGTCTGAACAATGTTTGTTACAAGGGACTTCAAAACTACCGCTCTCCTAAAAGCACAAGTTACAATCCTTTCAGGCAATATGATATATTGAGTTTACACTGTACTGGTTCGAGTGTACAGAAGGTTTATGAAAGAAACAGTAAGAATGTCACCACTTTTTGCCATGGTTTTACCAACCCTTTAAATTTATGATATAGGGGAAATGTGGGACCAATGAGACAATTTTGAAATTTTGCTTGTTTCAGAAAACTGGCTGCTACGTTCAAAGTCAGGTTATGGTTTTCTTGTAGTTTGGGTTATTCTGCATAAATCTACATAAAAAAGTTGAATCGTCAGACATGTCTCGACAGCTGTATTTGCATTCAAAAATTTCCATTAAAACGTCCCATTGGTCTCCACCTATAGGGACGTTTGGGATGATAGGGTGGGACCAATGGGACATGAACAAATATGATTGTCTCAGGTAACCAAACCTTATTATGGTGCGTTTCTTGATTTCCATTTTATGAAATCAATGAAATGCAACTTTGCCATACATTTAATATTTACAAAATTCGATAAAACTTAATTCTTTTTGTGATCCATTTCTCACGTTTCATGGGAAAGAAAGGTAGATAGGATCTCGGTTTAACATACGTAAGTTTCTTATCAAAAATTGTATCCAAAACATTAATATACGGTAGAATGACAGTGTTTGAAAAGTGGTGTTCATTGCATCTGTGAAAATGTCAAATAAAATTTCAAAATACCAGACAAGTGTTTGGTTATTGAGTGAAGTGCACGATGGAGCAAGACTTCGACCATATCTCTAAGCTTGACTGTTGTTATGTCATCTTTTTCCGGAAATCAGAATTCTTTCATTTTGTTCTGATCTCATTATGAAACAAACGTCAATGTCTCCATGTGCAAAACATTTTGGTGCCTCTTTTCCTTTAAATGAATTTTTAGTGAAGCGTAGGAACGGGTGTTTAAATTGTCCTGTTCAGTTAATTGAAACCGTTTTCTTCAAAAAAGGTTTCCTCTTTAGAACTAATTTCTTCATCATTTTCAGTATCTGAATCAAGCAGTGGTATATCCTCCTCATTTTTACTCCTGGAGGATGAGTATTTTCGTCGTCGTGAAAACAAAGTTGCTTTGAGGGCAACTACAACCTCTCTTTTTTTCTAGGGTATTGATTAGTATGGTGGGCTTGGACTTTTCCGCTGTTGCTGCCTTTTGTAGTAGAGGACCCTTTTTAATACGGAGAAATAGAATTTAGGAACATCTCTGCTTCTGACATTTCTCCAATTTCAGGCGCCTGTTTGAAACTACTCGCATCCATCAGAATGCTACTTTTTCTGGCTGTTGTAGAATGTCAGTCACGACTGAAAGGAGGAACATATAATGTGTGATTATATCTGGATTAAGTGTGCAAGTGTGTCTGAATGAGGAAATAGCATTTTCAATTGTAAATGTCCTTGCAAAGGCCTTTGCAGACAATTCAGCAACTTTGTATAATGAAATGTACTGAGAAGTATTAACCAACAGCAACCTCTTTCTTCACAGAATGGGATTTTAAATCACGTTTACATCCAGGACACCAGATACAGTAATGAAGTCCAACCCTTTAACGACCACCGGAGGCAATTAATTGGCTCGAGTTTTTTTTGTTATAACTCGCCAGCTGCAGCAGCTAGAGAGGTGTTCAAACCCTCTACAGATGCGGAAAGTCTTCTTGGTTCTATTTAAAAAAAATTTTTTAATTTGGGTGAGGGGTTCGCTTGGGAGAAGCTCGCAAAATGGGGGTGTTTTCGATTTTTGGACCTATTTTGATGGGCCCTGGACGCCAATCCCATGGGCCAAAATTTTGGCTAAAACTATTTTTGGAAACTAGATGATCTCCCGCGTCGATAGAGTCCTTGCTTGACCTTCTAGCATGTCTGGAACCAAAGTTATGGCCCAAAAACCCCA
>JGI24159J19872_10008585_pt1 | contig 13380 bp, 5 predicted proteins | sample Ectturendosymbi4_FD_19872 | JGI IMG/M metagenome (IMG submission 19872) | reverse complement strand
CTAGGCAGCAGTTGTGTGAACCAAAGGGGTTCCTTTAAGTTGCGCTCAACAGGAAGGATTTCCCAGGATCGGTTCAGTATTTGGCCGTAGACAGATCTGTTGCTCCGTTCCGGTTCGTCAGTCAGTAAGGAATCGGTGTAGCGATCTGGAATTTCCGACCCGGTCTCTAGCCAGTGGAAAGAACGCTACATAGCCTAGATTCCAAAGTTGCACTCAATTTATCATCATTTGCAAGCTAGACCATCACTGTGGATAGCTTCACATTTTGCTATTTTTCTTTCACCATATACATACAAAGGCAATGGACCCCCAAAAAAATTTGTGGACCACTGGGGGGTCCATGGACCATCAGTTGGGAACCATTGCATTAGGTGCACCACATTATAAGGCACACTTGCATTTTTTGATAGAATTAAGTATTTTAAATGCGCTTCATGGTCCGAAAAATATGGTACGCTGAATGAAAAGATCTCTGGATCAGCTTTCTTTGAAGTATATTGGTCCTAAAACTTGGTCTGATATTCCTGAGAATTTGAAATCTCATTTGCCTTATTCATTTGGGAAACAATATCAAAACGCCCTGCTATGTCGCCAGAATACCTGTTGATATTCATTTTATATGCATGTAAATTTGTGTAATATTGTGTTGACATCCTTTTCCCTCCTTTTGTTTTCCTCTACAGTTACTCACTCCACCCTCCTAGACATAGGCCTGCTTTTACCAGACTGTTTGTTTGCTTATTTTGCTTGACATTGATTTGATGCATTTCATTGCTTTTTTTACTGCTTTTGATACATCTTCAAATAAAAATTTGATTGTGCTAGCAACAAGGCTAGCTTAGAACTTGACCCGGGCGGTCTTTCAGCAACCCTTTGTGATTCAACATATAAGAACATGATCATTGAATTGTGAAACCTGAAATTTCTGATGATTTTATATTCTCATCAACCTTAAATTGATTTGTGACCTTTGATGTTACTGTTTTTCCTCTAGCTGCATTTGTGTTATTTCATACTTTCCAGAGGGGCATTGGACTTCAAAGCAAATAGACAACGAGGCTGAGGAAGATCACCAAAAATNGAGAAGGCAGGTGGAAGAGGAAATTGAGAAAATTTGCATGAGTCAAGCGGATGCTATGAATTNATTAAAATGGAGAAAAGCACTTAAATCGGCAAGTCATTAGGTTAATCCCACCACCTCCAAATGGAAGATAATACCAGATTTAAAGCGTGGACTGCTACTTGCTCTGCAATGTGGTATGACTAATGTTTTTGTGTGCCCTTGTGATATGCACTATGAGTCTCATTCAAATATTATTTTATTATCAGAGATATACTTTCACAATACAGCAACAAACAAAACTGTTCATCAAAGCAATATAATCAACNAAACAGATTTCACCGTTTACCTTAACCAAAACAAATGAACCATATTCAAACCTCATTGACAAAGGAGAGTTTCCTTGCACCAANGACGAAGTATTGTCAATGTCTAGAATACATGCAGCCAGTGCATAAAACCCTGGAGCTGATTGGCAATTTGTAAGGAACAGATTACTCAGAGTTGAGTTGCACGTGGAATACACAGCAACATTCAGCAAATCTAAAGACAAGGAATCGACTCCATCATAGACCTTCCCTGTGAAAAGACAGGAGACATTTCAACTACCACCAACCAAATCCATACAGNATCCAATGGTTGAGTCTAACACNGCATTTTTGTAAATTCTTGAGTCTATGACAGTGAGTAAACAGAACTTATTTCAGGAAGCTGCAAGAAATGATTATCTTTGATTTAATAGGTACTTCTTGTTGCAAAAAAGGGAAAGAAAATTCAGTTGCCTACATGGTAAATGATGCAGTTCCCCTTTGCAAATATCAAACAGAGTAGAACTAACCCTCAGCCTTTTGTTCTGTTAACATTAGGATGAGTTTCTACCTAACCCACTCAGATTCAAGTGCTCCTAGAATTATTCCACAAACTATGCAAAATCAAATATCTATACTCTTCAAAATAGTAACTCCAACAAAGCAACTTTTGAAACTGAAAAACTTTCGGAATTTTTGCATTGCTATTAGAGACTAAAGCTTCAAAAAATCTTCGCTAAAACAAACACATATTATGCCCGGTTAAAACAACACACTGTACTTAGATGAAAAATAGGACTGGGGTCAACTGAGAGCACAAAGGTATTGAGGAAAACATGCATCAACAAAAGAAGCATCACCTTCCCCAGGTGTGGTTACAAAGCATGCCATATATGTACTGTACAATCCCGATATAAATGATATAAGAAACATATAGTTTTCCCATATTCCATAAAACTGTTGTCGTGGATCAACAAGAGTTTTCCATAGTAAATGTTTGTTCCACAACTTAAGATTCTGCATTAAAAAATAACATCACTATAGTTCAACAAAATTCAGGAAAAGGGTGAATAATTCAATTCGACTACATTACACAAAAGTCTATAAATTATTTTCACTGTGATGTTACCACTTACATATGCCAACTACACATCCCATCACAAAATCTTAAATCACAGAATGTGATCTGATTGTATCTATAAAACATGATCAATTGTTTAAGCCGTAACAAGCACAGTTCATGACTGTTTCCAATGCTGTTTTATGATAGCAGGCAGATAGGACAAAAAAATATCTGTTCACCAACAACTGGTGAAACTGCAAAATCTGTAACACATGATTTGTAATGAATCATGTAATACATGATACATGATTCATGTAAAAAATTGGTTCTCAATTGTGTTGGCACTACAGCAATATTTGTTGAAGCACTACAAAGTTTTTTTCATTCTTTTATCAACATAAGTGCATGCAAGCTAAAGGTGATTGAAATGTTTAAACTTTTCAAGGTATGATGCTGATCGTTGCATTATCATTTCTGAATTAGTATGGAATAGTAAGATGCTGTGGCAGACAGGTGTGCCAATTGAAGAAAACATCAGTGCAATTTTCAGAGGATCACATATTAAATTGCTTGGTTTTAGCGTTTTTGTACTTTATTTGTCAAGTGACCTCGACCAAAAGACCGCAGAGTAACTTCGCAGTTTTCAAGTCAAGCTGCTGCCAGCCACTGTCTAGCACTTTTAGTGGAGTTCTTCACACAACCAATTCAATTCTGAACATCAATTACGGCAACTTTGAATACCAATAACAGCACTTTCACGTCCGGCCGCATTTGGGGATTTCTGAAAAAAATACTGAAACACACATGGCTTTGCGCGAGAACTTCTACGGACCTGGTTGAAGTGTCAAATGATACGGCAAGTCTTATAGTCTGCACACGAATAAATTTTTTTGGTTGGGGGTCGCAGATTTTATGTGAGTGACATCATATGTGGAGAACTTTTAGGCCATCTTGGCCAACTTTACCTGGCTCTGGGCGCCAACGGTTAGATGGTAGTATTTCGCTGAAGTTTTTATTGGAAACTAGGCTACAATCGTAGTATTTCGCTGAAGTTTTTATTGGAAACTAGGCTACAATCCAAGTCATTTGATATTTTGGATGACCTGCTTGGGTGTCAAGTTCAAAAGTTATGATCTAAAGTAGTAAGAAGAGTTTTGACTATTTCGCGAATTAGATAATTAATTAATTTATTTATTTTAGATCATAACTTTTGATCCAGAAACGCTAGAAAGTCGATCAAAGTCTCAAAAGACTTGTATTCGAGCTTAGTTTCCAATAAAAACGAAAACACTTTAGCCTAGTGGTTGGGCCCTAGGCCAGGTAACACGAGCCAAACTAACCCCAAAACTACTTCACTCATGACGTCCCTCAAAAAAAATCTGCAACCCCAAAGAAAAAAATGTTTTTCGAGTGTAGACTAGAGGACTGGACGATCCATTTGGGGCCTTAAACAGCTCTCTAGCACAATCAGCAGAGGAACTATGGCATTGGTAAGGCAACCGAAATCTGCTGTTTTTCTGCTGAAATTTAGGTACGAATATATTGTATTGTACTTTTGATACTTTGGATGACCTGCTGGGGTTTCAGGTTCTAAAGTTGTGATGTAAGTTTTGACTAATTAGATAATTAATTAATTTGTTTATTTTAGATCATAACTTCTGAACCAGAAACGGTAGAAAGTCGATCAAAGGCTTAAAAGACTCAGACTCGAGTCTAGTTTCCAATGAAAACTTCAGTGAAACACTTTGGCCTAGCGTTTGGGTCCTAGGCTAGGCAACATGAGCCAAAATGACCCTGAAACTACTTCACTTATCACATCAGTCACAAAAAATCCGCACCCCCCAACCAAAATAATTTTTTTCGAGTGCAATCTACTAGACTGGCCGATCTGTTTGAACCCTTGAACAGCTCTCTAGCGCAATCAGCAGAGGAGCTAGGGCGTTAGTAAGGCAACCAAAAACTGCTGTTTTTTAGGCCGAAATTGAAGTACGAATATATCGTAGACCAGCTCTCAAAGTGTTAATTAGGGGATTAATTAACGAATTTGTAGTTTTCAGGTCATAACTTTTGAAGCAGAAACACTACAAAGCTAATCAAAGGTTCATAGGTCTCAAACTTTTGTCTAGTTTCCAATAAAACCTTGAGCGAAATACTTCCCTTTTGCGGTTGGGGTTCAGGGCCCGAAAACCCCAGCCAGAATAGCCTGAACCTAACGCATTTGTGGCGTCACTCACAAAAAAAACAAAACCCAAATTTTTTTTCATTGCGAGTAGAACACTTGCCGAGTCTTTTAAGGGTTTGAATAGCCCTTTGGCACAATCAAATGACGAGTTATGGAGTTGCATGTATCAACTGGTGGTAACAAGCCTGAAAACATCTCCATCACACAATGATTAATAGTGCAATCCTGGTCCAATAACACTGAAGGATCAGCATGTTTTGCCCAGCCTTAAAAAGCTAACACAATTCAGGGTTATGTAAAGCACGAGAACTGAAATCAGTTTTGAGAATTATTCAGCAAATTTGAGAATCATATTGCTTCGTTTTTGAGCAAAAAAAAAAACAGCAGGAAATTTCTTCCTACCAACAGCGTATGATATGAAATCCTACCTGAGAAAATGCTTTGGAACTAGCAGCATTTCAATTGATTTTGCCTTTTAGGAGAAAAGCACTAGAATTGTTAGTTGCATCCTTACTAATACCCCTAGCGGGAATTTGTAAAATGGAAAAGATGACATTACACAACGACAACAGTTCTCATAGAACCTTTGCAGCAAAAAATAAAGATATTCACATACAAACACAGCATAAAACATACATTCTTACTTTTTTCTTTTCAGCTCGTTCAGGTTTTCTATTGCAATGAAAATTGAGTATCTTAGCTACAACAAGGCTAGTTTCCAACTTGGCTGCAGACAGCTTCATGTTTTCTGCAGGAACATTTTTCAGGCAAAAAGAATTAAAAAAATAAACTTCCTGTAACAATACATTGCAATTTTCAGGTACATTGGTGCAAAATTCAATATTGAGTTACGCAAACACCTGACAAAAATTTTCAAAACACAACTGATTTGTGTGTTATCATTGATTGTTTCAATAAAATCCATAGTCCCATTCCAACACACCGTATTTACTCGATTGGTAGCCACCTTTGATTGTTAACAGCACAAAATGTCAAAAAATTATTGTGGACTGCACTTGATTGTAAGCCGCACTTGAACATAGGTTACCTACGCCTCGGAGATACATTCGAGTTTATCAACCATGGTAATAATGCACAAACCACTACAACTGCTTTGTGTTCATCATGATCTGTCCTGAGAAGGATGTGCATGTGATGCTGAACAAATATGGGGTCTTCTTCTTCTTGCATATGGAGGTTTCCCTCCGAGATGCACAATTTGTTTATTGCGGAAAAGCGTGCACAATCACGACACATGAATCACAGCACATGAGCCATAGTGAGACACTGGCATGTGAACACGATACAACAACGTGATACAGCACGTAATTGCACAAAGGGCAGTTGCAATTTTTGGGCCACCGCGGGCGTTAGCAGCATTGGTCCATGAGCTGAGTGCTAGGTTCCTTGCTCAATCGAACAACCGGCAAAGGGAATCGAACTCCTGCCTCACAATTGTGAGGCCAGCTCTTTAATGAAAGAGCTAACCGGCCACCTCAACATGGGGTAATAATAATTGTTACTTGTATCGTCAAAAAAGAATACAGTTTTTGGAGCAATCATAATCGATTAAATGGACCAAAAATGACAGTTATCAGAATCGATTACATTAAAAATGACAGTTATCGTAATCGATTACACTACCAATTTAATAGCAATTGATGAATACTTTCACGCTTGAACATGAACCATAGTTTTTTATGAACCACAGCTTTGGAGGCTGGATTTTCTCCTATATCATTGGTTATAATTGCAAAATCACAGTAGTGACACTTAAAAGCACTAGTGTTTCTGTATGCTTTCGAGGAACCAGTCGACTGCCATCTGCTTTCGTCTTTTTGCGACGATTCAAACTTGCACATATCTCTTTTCAAGTATGTACTTTCTACGATGGGTGTAAGCAAGGAATTGACCACAATTTATTTGCACAGGTAGGCTGGTTTCACATATTTTATTACATTTTCAATGCTGCGGGCATGAAATGTAGCCTGTATAAAATTTGCTAGCAAATGTTAACATTGAAACAATTGTAGAAAAACACAAACTTTTGCTAGAAATAATCATCAAATTGACACTTTGGTTACGGAAAACTTAGCCGCACATCACGAGGGTCGTGTTGATTTTACGTAAAATCATTCAGAGTGCATCCATAAATAGTGTAGCAGTAGGCTATATGTATAATTCGTAGGGAAGATTTTTTGACCTAAAAACTTAAAACTTTTACTGTATAATTTACAAAATTTGACTTTGTTTTGACCTTCAACAATTTCCTGCATTTGCAACTGAAATGTGGAATACAAAGCAGATATTAGAAATCAAACAAAATGAAGCAAAAATCAAAGTGTGAAAGACCCAATTAAATGAAAGTTAACTAACCATGGACGAAAATGAATTCGAAAACACATGAGAAAAAAATATCCCGTGCCACTAAATATCCTGAAGTCAATGAAACGGTTCTGCATTGTTACACTCAAGCACTAAGCAAAGCATAACATTTACTGCCTACAAACTTTCTACATATGCATAATAGGTTGAGAATTTACCAAAGTACTAGCTTACTTGTCTTTCAATCATCTAGTAGTACAGTGTTTTTTTTTAGTTTTTAAAGGGTGTTCTGGTGTAGCTTCAGGGTGTCAACACCATTTTCCCTTCTATGGCTGATACTTTCAACTCATTTTCACAAATACATAACTTTTCGTCAAAATATGCTTAATTATTTGAATACAGCATTTCACCTTTGTCAAACAAACTAAAGACAATTTCATAAATAGAATGTTTCAATGTAGACCTACATACTCATTCGTTTGCTCATTTTCGTGCCCGCTTTCCTTTTGGAGAGGATCGTGGGAGCAGCAGCCCTAGGATGACCCAAAATACCTCATGATCAACAGCAATCTCAGATAGTTCTGCTGGCTCCACACCAAGGCGAGACCAAGCAAGGTCGGAGATGTAGTCACACCACCTGGTCCTTGGACGGCCAACTTGGGGCCGCTTTCACCATGTTTCTTGTCGAACTTCTGCACTTTAACAGTCTTTTACAAACAGTTTAAGGTTGATATGACCTAGCATACTCAACTGAAGACTAGCAGAAGTTCCACAAGAAACACTAAAAGACAACCCATATGCAAGTAATTAAAGGCAGTTTCTATCATATTACAGGTATTTATGAAGTCATTAGCTAGCATTTCACAAGACTGACAAGTAACGGATTGTATGTGAATGTCACTTGTGATGTCATAGAACAAACAAAAGGAAGTTGTTTAGAGCCAATTCTACTGCGTTTATTTGTGATTTTTTTGTAGAAGTTCATAAATGTTAGTCTTGAAAATAATGTTTGGAAACACAGCGATGTTTTCTATCAAAACCAACAAATTTAAAAAAAATTTTTTTTCGGCACCTGTATCAAATTAGGCAAGCAATGTAGGGGTCAAAAATGTAAATATCATGAAAAGTATTGGTTTTAGGTAAATTTAAACTGCATATTTGAAAAGCCCAACCTAGAAAACATAGGTATAGACACCAATTTCATTAGGATTAGACTAGCAGATCCAGAGTTATATTCATTTTTGTGTTGCTCAACAATGCAAATGCTATCTAGTGGTAAAAATACAAAAGCAGCGATAAATCAAAAACCGCTCAACCAATTTTTGCAAAATTGGTGTCAATTTTCCTAAAAATTTGTAGCTGCAAACACATGCGAAAAGGAACGAAAACCTAAACCATGTGGTTCCGAATTTCAGAAATTTGGGCTGATTTATAATGAAATGACCCTTTCATATTTCTGCCTGCAATCCAGCATACTAATTTCTGACAACTAAACTAGCTTGGGACAAAAGGAGAGAGCACTTATCACGTCAATAGTGAATATGATGAATGAATGTGGAGTGCGATGTTAGGTTGAAAGGAGTGCGATGTTTGCTAAGGTTGAAAACACTGGCTGAAAGTAAAAGTAAATAAAAAAATTATCATTTTGGCAAAATATATGCTGCATACTGCAGTATGGGCAAAAAATTTTTTTGTAGCCATTTGCCAACATCCTCATATTTGCAGCCAAAGTGTGTGCATGAAATTTTTTTTCAAGATGAATATACACCCTGAAGGACCAAATTTTGGGTATTTTTTATTTCAACAATGGTATCCCAGACCTAAAAAACTATCTGGTACCAATTTTCATGCATTCAGCTGCCCTAGTATTCATGTGGTAACCAATTTTCTAAAGTGGGGAAAAATCTCCCTCTAGTGGCCAAATTTCACATCGCAATAAATCGAGAAGCGTTAAAGCAATTTCAAAAATTTTTTTTTATTGATCATTTTTTATACTCTTAAAGAAAAAGTACAAATAAAACGGTGTTATGACATATGGTTACAAAAAATCTTGAAAATTTCAATTTAAGCATGGAATGACCCATGAGTCAGCTAAACCGTCCAGCATCAAAAGCGGATCCAGTCAGCAAGTTCAGGGGGGGGGTAATTTTAGCAATATTTGGGAATCAAGTCTCATTGCAGATTCACTACTATAAAAGAGATGAAGTATACTTTACAACACTGCTGTGACAAAACCATGGACAGCAAAATGGTCTTATATCGCGAATGTTGTTTTCCAAATTGTTCAAAATCATGGTGAAAAAAGTTATCTTCTTAGGTTTCAGATTTACCAATCGCCCACCCCCCTGGATCCGCCCCTGTCCAGCATTCCAAGTTCCCCCAATTCACTATCAATCTTTTCACAATTAACTTTAAGCTCAGATTTAGCAGTGGCATCAGAGAGCTTATTGATGCACAGTTCTACGGAAGCTTTCACCTGTGCAAAGTCAAAACATTCCGCCTGAAAAACTTTTAGCTGTTAGCGCTAACAAAAAGAAGGCACCATGAAGGCACTGTGTTCAAATTTTTTATTTTTATAAGTCGCAGTGAAACAACGCACATTGCATCATTTTTATTTTGTGACAGCTGCTTCAATGCGACCCAAAGACCCAAAACCGCAATCCAAGCTCTCAATGTTGCCTCACTCGACAACCACCTTGCTTTGCATGCACGCTGCAACTGCTGACCTTTTGTCTTCATTGTAATCTGATGCATCGCCAGGCAAGCTGATCACAATGGTGAGACAGTAAAACACCTCCACAATTGCATTAACGTGCCTTTGCAGTTTCGTACACCATACTGTACAAATCTGCGGCAGCATAGTAAAAGGCAAAAGCGTGACGGTGCACATGACAATGCACAGATACCAAACTTACATATTTCACTTCCAACTTCTGCGCCAGAAAATTGTGTCGGCCTATAACATTGCAGCCGTCCTTTGCATAAGCCACGTGTAGGAAAACATGCTTATCTCAATAACATATCTACGCTTTCAGAATTTAGGGTGTCATTGCAAAGTTTTAGGGTGTCATTTTGACACCCAAAAACGGCTTTAAAAAAACACTGCAGTAGTGGGCAAAACAACACCATTACTTCACTATTCACAGAAAAGCATTACATTATGACTTTTTTGATCAAATATCTTTGGTGTAGCTCTTTTTGACTTTTTTTGATCAAATATCTTTGGTGCAGCTCATGGTATCAGCATGAACTTTGGTTTGTGGACATTTCATACATTGATTTTTATATCCTCCTGATAATGTACTGCTGTGCGAAGCAATGCTAGCTTGCTACCACTTATTTATAACTTTCATCAGGTTCTTTAAAGTGTAGAATTGAAAATCGGGTCAGTGAAAATTGTCATCGGTAGAAGAGAATCAGTGAGAATCAGTGAAAATTGTCATCGGGTCGCTAGAATGGAAGAAAATCGAGTTCCTAGAATCAGAGAAATTGGGTCCCTACAGGTCCATACCAGGTACCTAACATTTTCCTTAAAAAAGACTGCTCTCATGTTACGCTATTGCTTGCAAACCTGATGTTTCCCAGAAATCTGGGAAACCTTGCTAGCAGGCCCGTAACCGGGGTGGCTAAAACCCCCTAGAAAAATGTTTGTACCCCTGGAGCGTCCCCCTACGTTCCATGTGTTGGACACAGTTTAAAAATTCTGAATCTGCAAGGGCTAGTGATTTCAGTGGACACGTCATATTTGCAGTTAAATGAGATATAATCTCTGACCTCACAGTTGCCATGATTGACAAAACTTCAAGTGGTTTTAACTTGTGTCATCATAAGAACTCTTTGCCTTCTACACTAATACTGTATAAGCTGATCAAAATGAAAACCTATTCGAATGCTAATTAAATGTGTCACAGACATCACACCAAGCTCTGAAATGACATGATTTTATGCCTGATTTATTTGATTTTTATTGCTTAATTCAAATCATGATTTTTATTGCTTATTTGAATCGTGATTGAAACCACTGATTTAAATAAATTGATTTAGATCAATCATCCCTTGTTGCCACCATTTCATTTGTGTGCTTCCTCAATTTTATACTGAGGGTTTTGAGTATATTGCATAGCACCTACTTCACATTAGTAGTTCATGCCAGACAAATACAAAAAAAGCTTTTGTTTTTAATTTTAACAACTGTGTTCGGATGAAGAAATTTTGCCATACGGTTTGTTGCATGTTTCAAATGTTACCAGTTGAACAGACTTTTTGAAATCCATGGTGATATCAGAAAATACAATGCCACATGTATCACATATTTATGCATTCAGACAAGTAGGTTTAGGCCTAACTCAGCTCTGCTTGGGTTTCCTTGTTGAAAGCAACAGCTGGATTGTGAATGGAAAACATGAAAACTGTGAGGCAGATGCTAAGGAATATTGAAACATTTGGTTTCTGACAAATGTTCTAGAACAGTCTAGCATATCTTCATTTAGATGTGCTATTAAGAATCAAATGTCAAGTAATAACTTATCTAATTTCAAGTGTTTGCATGCACAGTGCAGAGAAAAAGTAATGGAACAGCAGAAACAGAAAATGCGTAGGGAGAACTTTGTTGCACAAAAGCTGTTTAGGCAAATTTTCCAAAAATCAGTAGACAAAACATCCTTCAAATTTCCTGCTACACATATGTCTCAAGCTGTGTATGGATCATCCTGTAGGCTATGGGTGCAGAATCTTTTGATTATCACAGGCCGCATGAATTGTTCATTTAGGCCGGCGGAACACAAACTCAATTAATTTTATCCTAAAAGTCTATCTTTATGTAACTATGAGGAAGAGTAACTTCTCTTGACTTGCTATCTAGGTACCTGCTTATCATGGAGCTGTGTATTGACACAATTTTGTACTCTACTTGGGGCAATTAAAATTATTATACGGGCTGTAACGAGTGTTCATGTGTCACAGGTTTCCCACCCCTGTTGTGTAGGCCATAAACAACCATACGGATAACACATCTACATTTCACTTCCCTTTAGCGCATCATCGTTAACACTTTGGCATCCGCTAGGATTTGGGGATTTTCAGAAAAAAAAACGCCTAAACGCTTGAGGCTTTGCACGGGAATTTCTCCGGTCTGGTATGCTCTACAGACCTGGCAAACGTCTCAAAAGATGCGGCAAGTCTTCTAGTCTGCACTCGAAACAAATTTTTTGCTTGGGGGGTGCAGGTTTTTTGTGAGTGATGTCATAAGTGGAGGACTTTTAGGCCACCTTGGTCCACTTTGCCAGGCCCTGGGCGCCAACCGTTAGGTGGTAGTATTTCGCTGAAGTCTTTTGATACTTTGGATGACCTGCTGAGGTTTCGGGTTCAAAAGTTGTGATGGTCCTTCGCAGCCTCCCATTCCCTCATGCATTTTATAAATCGATATACTTGGAAGTCATTGCAGTACTACATTTTAATATTTCATGATGGCATCATTCATGCGTGTGTCTCAAAAGCTTGTGTTTCATTAAAGTAAATGTATTAGCGCCATCAAGCGCAAACACTCTGTACTACTGCCACGTATATATCCTCGTGCTCTCATGCATTTGTGTGTACCTTATTACTGCGCTGCGTGTCTAAAGTTCAGCACCTTGTGTGTAGCAGTGAAGATGTTACAAAATACAATACAATTCTACCTTTAGGTGAGCTTGTAGTGCAACAACACAGCTAACCCAGATTGCTGTGGCATCATCATTTCATGATATGTTACATTTTACCAAAATCATCATTTTATTTGATTAGGGATGGATGATGTGTCTAAAAACACGAAACTAGTCTCCCTGTCAATAAACTGTGACTCATTTACTTCCTGCCAACTTCCTGCCATTTACTTCCTTGTTGATGTTCTCATTTATAAAATGTTAAGGGATCTGATGAAATGACTTTGCAGGATAGATTTGGCCTGTGGGCTGCAGTTTGGAGACCTGTGCTCTAGTGATAAAAGGTTGGTAATAAATCAGATCATGGAACTAGTCTCACAAAGAGAGCAACCTCTAACTTCAAACTTCTTGCAAGGAAATCATTCAGTATTAGGTTGCTTTGTGATGCACTTAAGAAATTTGCTGCCAGCGTATGAATATCTCATACTTTGAAATCACGCACGGAGCTGCTGTTTTTCCACCACTTCGCAGGCAGGGCTGTGGAGTCGGAAGTCCCATCATCCGACTCCGACTCCTGGCAATTTCAATTATCCGACTCCGACTCCAACTCCGACCTTCAGCTGTATTAGTTACTTAAAGTGATAATTCTTTTCAGATGAATTTATATATCCCACTTGCACTTTCCAGGAATACGGAAACTTGTTTTAAATCGATGTAGATGCACGTTCATCTCTCACTTTTGCAAAATGTGATCAAGCAGAAGTTAGTCTTTTAATTTTACAGAAAAAAGTACTCATCTAAAA
>JGI24159J19872_10008583_pt1 | contig 13384 bp, 8 predicted proteins | sample Ectturendosymbi4_FD_19872 | JGI IMG/M metagenome (IMG submission 19872) | reverse complement strand
TGCAGCAGCTGCGAGGTGTTGCATGCAGCGCAATCATTGTGGGTGACGACGTTGCATCCTTATCGTGAATAAAACCAATTGTCGTAGATGCCATGCACAATATATGGCTATCGGCAAACAACGCCACCTGAAAGCTTCAAACACAGGACAAGAAAAGAGTTTACATTTTGTGAGAGGAAGCACTGCTGATACACTGAGTTAGACAAAGTTTAACTTCTTGCTTTTAAGGTGTCCATTGCATGCAGCGCAATCATTGTGGGTGACGACGTTGCATCCTTACCGTGAATAAAACCAATTGTCGTAGATGCCATGCACAACATATGGCTATCGGCAAACAACGCCACCTGAAAGCTTCAAACACAGGACAAGAAGAGTTTACATTTTGTGAGAGGAAGCACTGCTGATACACTGAGTTAGACAAAGTTTAACTTCTTGCTTTTAAGGTGTCCAGTATACGCTTGGCATCCTATTTCCACGTGACCACACGTAACACAGTATCAGTCCCTTTGCAACAAATATCTTTGCATGGAAAGAACGACTGGCGTCGATTTAGCGGATTTTTTCACGATACAATTAAAGGTCGGTACTTGATTCGGAGCATACCTTATAAGAGAGTTCAAAGTTCTCTCCTCCCCAAATTTCAAGCCCATCGTCGTACAAACCTATCTCGAAAAAGAAATCTCTGTCGATTGCAAAAAGTCCTCCAGCCATCGCAGGAGATCTGTGTTTTAAAAAAGGAGACTGATTTAAGATTGTAGGAAGCACAGCAGGAAACAGCACCATTTTCACACATGCAGCCGATGATTTCAAACGTGTTGTCCATTGACTGCAATGGGTTTTAGAGAATAGCTAGCTTAGTCAAGCAAACATCAACGTGTATTTCATCATATCCGGACCTTGATGTGCGAAGTGCGGATGTGAAGGTATTTAACATTTCCAGCGCTGAACCCCAAGTGCGCTATGTCATTTAGGCCACGTCGTTTTAAAAGAAAACAATGAGCTCTCACAAAAATACGAGCGTTTCTTCAAAGACGACGTTTGTGACTTGAAAACAACCATGGACGCCGTGACAGAGCAGTCGCATTTGAAACTTCCAAACTGAGCAACTCACATATTCAGCAAATAGCTGTTTGGCTTGGCGGTTCCGCGATACTGCGTGCGCCAAAAGCAACACACGAATACCAAAACAGGCGTATAGTTGACGGCAGACACAGTATAAACTTTACGCCTACACGCATCGCATAGGAAGCTGCGCACTTCTGGTCAAGTGCGGAAATATGCACAATGATATTAATTTACAACCAACCTTTCGCATGTTAGATACATGTTCAGACGGCAAAATAAATACTCAATCATAGTGCATAATTCTTTGTTCTGAAAGGATTCCTTTCGATAGATACACATCTTTCGTTTGCTGACTTCGAGCAACGGATCTGATGACCGCAGGATGAATGTTGAAGCATTCCAACAGGGAGATAAATTATTTTCAAGCAAACTTGGGCCAAGAATTCCACTGACGAACGTACCTGTAAGGTTCGGTCAGATGTCGTCTTCTCGCCTTCTCCTTCTTCGTCAGTGGAATTCTTTTCCAAGAAAAACTCCAATCCCACGCACCACGAGCCAATCCGGTCTCGTCACCCCCTGCCTGCTCAGTGAACGTGTACCTGTAAGAAAATTTTGTTAATTCCGATCTAGAAATGCCGCAAAAGTCGTTAAAACGTTGAATCGTAGAAGGAAGATATTTGCATGATGAAAGATAAAACCGCGATTTTAGTTCTAAAGTCAACTGTAAAGGCGCGCAGTTGAAAAGCGATGAAAAAAGCAAGACGTTTTTGTTCAGAACGATTCTCTAGACTAGAGCATCTGTGTCCAAGCCGCATGTTGCCTAAGAAAAGGTTTTACGCGGGTCAGTGAAGGTTTTTGTTAGGGTGTTGTGCATGAATATAATGACAGCCTGTCCTTATTTTGACAATCTTAAATTTGATAATTTTGATGCGATGGTCCACACGTCTGTACCGTGTACTGGCAGATTTCCACGTGTCCACTGACACCTCGGTGCTAAACTGATTTCTACTCCTATTGTTCTACTGGCGCTAAAGTGATTTCTAACTAAATCTGTTGTTCCATTAGCACTTAACTTGCTTGTTAAATCACAAGGAGTGATTAGAGGTGCCAGACATATCATATCAGGTAGGATTCAAACGCTTTCAGTAGGTTAAACTGAATTTTAGTTTGCTGAAATTAAAATTTCAGTGGTTCTTCACCTTTCCGAACTCGGGAACCCTTATTGCTGAAGAGATCGTTAAATCTATTCCAACATTCCGGGCATAAAAGAAAAAATATTTTTGTTGGGCACATAACTAATTAGTTATTTAAAAGAACACTGTACTGAATGGATTACTACTGCTCGAGAAAGTATTCGAGGGAAACGATGCAGGCGACTTCACTGTGATCCGAATCGCTTCATCGCCAGGTTCAACTTACTTGTTTCCATCAATCACATCGATCAAGGGCACAGTGCAGGCCCGGTGGTCGTTGACGATCGGCGTAATCAGCGGCGGAAGCCAGTTAGGCTCAGCTTCGCAATGCGCATCGAGGTAAACCAAAATCTACACAAAGCAATAATCAAATTATAAAACCCATATAACGCCATCTTGCTTTGGCGAATCAAATTATCTAGCACAAACACCATCCACGCCGCATCTATAATCCTGGCTTTGCTAAAGAACGCCTGCTGACCGTCTGTAACGAGTCTCCAGTCTGAACAAAACACACAACATAAAGTTATCAACCAAAACTCAGTTGTTTTGGGGCGTGATTCTAAGTAGAATTTAATACACATGAGAGTTGCATGTTATTTGGATTCCTTTTCTCATTAATCTACCTTTTTGCTAAGATGCTTCGCCGTTTTCCTGTCACAACCATCCTCACGCTTGCAAGAAAACGTGAAGAGTTTTTTTATGAACCGCGGCACTACTTCAAAAAACCAATTCAAGCTCCGTGAGTTAAGCGTTAAACAGTTCTTAATGCGGAAACAAACATAGTCATCAAAAAATTCCTTTCCACCTGCGGCTCGTGCTTACCCAACACTTCAAGATCTTATAGATGCCCAAGCAAAGTGATAATGCAGTTTTCGTTTCAATTGCGTCGCAATCACTTCCAAGTAACAGGTAAAACCTTCGCAAAAATGCCATCTCAAGCCGACTGACATTATCTGAAACCACTCTGCGTTCTTCAGGCGTGCTATAAAAAGCAGCAATGGGTCTGGATCAAACAGCAGAGGTCAACGGGCCACAAAACTCCGGTTGTCGTCGAATGCACGACACACAGGCGCAACATGTTATTTCAGGAGGAACACTTTTCTTACAAGTCACAATTAATCACTGTCACAGCGCTTGAGTTTCACGCTAGCAACTGAACTCCTACCTGGCCAGATGCTTTTTTTGCTCCGATACTTCGCGCTCTGATTAAGCCTTCCCTTCGATAGTTTCTGAACAATTTCACGAGGCCATTGAAGCGAACGATGTACTCTTCAAGCCTCTGCTTTAAATGTTCTGTGAAAGAGAAAGACACAATAGTGAGTATTAGGTGTGAGCTTCACACTCAGCAAGTTTTTCTAAATGGAAAATGATTTCAAGTTCGATGAGCAAACGAAGAAGAAAACAGGAAAAAATGCAACTAGGTTTGTCCGGAAACAACACTCGTTCACCGCAACAATAACGTCAAGCAACTAAGCACGAAATGCAATGCCTCCTCAATTTTTCTACACTTTTTGCAGATGCATCAACCTAGGATGGGAAACTTTTATGCAACAACAATAGATGGCAGGAAAATTACAGCTCCTTTGTTCCTAGACATGAGTCATGAATGTTATAAAACTAACCGACAATAAAAGAACCAAGCTTATTTATCTACCCTTTTGACTTCCGTCGTCTATCATCACAATTTCATGCAGATTCTCCTTGGGCGTGTTATTGATCACGTTGTGTACAGTTCTCATTAATGGTGACCAGCCTTCGTTGTGAAACACAACGATAACACTGACAGCAGGGAGAACTGGTGGATAGTTCCAATGCTTGCACCTAACGCAGAAAAATTAAATTAAAAATACTAATATTTATAAAGAAGGCCTAGTTTACATTGATCACAAAAAACAAGATCAACACAAACGTACTCATCATGGCGCAAATCCTTGGGTGCTCTGTCTAGGGATATTCTATCGCTAGCAACAATATTGAAACCGAACTCTGTGATCGAGTCTTTAACGGCTGAATCCAAACTTTTATCCAAAACCACTTTTTCCCCATATTCTCCAGCACCAGCCCGCCTGCAATTCATATGAATTTAATCAAAACATTTGCAAGTGTTGTGAAAAAAAACGAACATATAATTTAATGAGACCAGCTCATTTCATACATATTTTGCACAATATCGTTAGCAAGCTGGTCTCAAATAAGCATATCTTAAAGAATGGGATGTGGAAATGCATATTAGCCTCAACCATGTAGTTCAATATGACTTTGAAATGGTTTGATCTCAATTGGTTGGAACAGAATAACCATCCCACAATGCATTTGGCACCCAACACACACCTTATCAATGTAAACAATAAATGTGTGGCGATGGATAGCAGAACAGTATGACAAAATTTTCTGGTGATAATTTGCAATTGTCTGGTGTTCCAAATTTACATATACCAAACTGGTGCAAAGCATGTTTGTTTTGTGCAAGGGACTAGATATACTTGGTACCAGTCAATGTGCATACCAAATTCACCTCTGCTAATTAACATGTCAAAAAAAGATATCCAAAGTAAAGTATGCCTTATGCAGGTTTTTGAAGGCGTTTTAGGAACCCAATTCGGGTCCCTAGAATCAGAGAAATCAGGTCCCTACAGATCCATACCAGGTACCAAACATTTTCCTTAAAAAAACCCTGCCTTATGACATCCATTCAGTGTAATTTGACTGGATTGCATGACTCTTTCATTGCTGGTGGAAATTGATAACAAACCAGTTTGAAATGAGACTGTGACTTGGTTGATTCTGACCTTTCAAACGAAAGCCACTGATCTAACCAGGGCCAAACCACAATGTTGTTCTGTATTATCAGTGATCACTGCAAAAGTCAACCAGAAATGTGAGCAGATTTAATAAACAGTACTGTCACCAGTAAAGGCTCTTACTAATAAGCTGTATAGCCTTTTGTCTTTCATTAGTGATGCCACAATGTGTTCTGCTTAATGTACTATAACTTCAAGAAGCCCTTCACAACTGTGTTATCAGTGGTTGCGTTGTAATTAACTAGCGCAGTGGCAACTCCAGCATCACAAATGAAAGACAAAGTCACTATGTTATTGAAAATGATGTAAATATGAGCATAATTGTTAAGTTCTTTTGTGAAGTAGTAGTTCACAGTTGATTTCTTTCACTGATTTTTTGTAGTGATTAAATAAACTTACTGAGAAGTACTGAGAACAGTACAGACACAAGTATGCTAGTTGTAATCTTTTTACAATGCAAAATATTGAGGGTAATGAAACATAAGCAGTACCTCGATTTGGGTGACAGCTCAAACAAGTTTGGGACCCACTGTTCTAGACACTAAGAGATTCACAGGATGCAAGATATTCAAAATAAGCCACAAGTCACACTTGTAGTTTTAACTGTCTTTCAGTGCTATGGAATAAACTATTTTCTTAATAATTCTTTCTATTCTGCAGTGAGAACAAGAAATATCTAAAGTAAATGTATGACAAGTAGAGATTAGCAACCAGTGGATAAAATACCAAGTCATTTTGAAGCATTATAACTACAAATGAAATGCTGAGCTGTGTGACAGACTTCACTTGAATGCTCTTCTCACATATATTTTTGTGAATTAAAACTTTTTATATACACCATAGATTTTCATCAGTATTTCATTTGTTTACTATCTTAACAACAGGCAAGTCATGCTATCTATATATCTGTTGCACTGTTCTTAACACTTTGACAGCCAGTCTACGACATATTCATACTTCGATTTCGGCCTAAAAAACAGCAGTTTTCGGTTGCCGTACCAACGCCCTAGCTCCTCCGCCGATTGCGCTAGAGAGCTGTTCAAGGGGTCAAACAGATCGGCCAGTCTAGTAGATTGCACTCGAAAAAAAATTTTTTGGTTGGGGGGTGTAGATTTTTTGTGATTGACGTCATAAGTGAAGTAGTTTTAGGGTCATTTTGGCTCATGCTGCCTGGCCTAGGGCCCAACCGCTAGGCCAAAGTGTTTCGCTATAAATAAAAAAATAAAAAATATTTTATATTCTGACTCGAGCATCCAAAAGCTGCAATACAGTCCTCAAACCAGCGAGTAATATTAAAAAATATCAGGCATACTTCCAAAGTCAATTGTCAAGAAATAAAAAATTCACAACATAGTAAACCTGCAAAACAGTGACTTCTAACTGCATACATGAATACTGCAAATGTTTTCCACATAGATACAGCAACCTGTCAAAAAGGAAGTTAGAAATTATTAGTTTTGTAGTTTTCTAATTCTCGACCTTAGCCTTCAACAAATCTGTCAGAAAATGCATCAAGTACTTACTTTGGTATTGCAGAGTTGTTGACCTCATAATTCCCAAGCCGTTTGCCATTTAAAGCTGGATACAAAAATTCACCAGGTGCCTAAAAATCAAATGATATATATGTTTGAAACCTCCACATACCTTATGTAATTTCTCATTTACAGGTTAAATGCAGCACTTTGTATTATGAGAAAATGTTCAGAGCAAACTTGACTCTGACAACATGGACAAAAAACTGAAGTGGTAACTTAGTACTGTACCACATGGGAAAAAAATCTTCAATGATTGAGAGTAGAAACATTTTAAATCCAACATCAGTCAGAACATCAACACAAAACACGTTTCCAAAAAGTTATGGCAGCAGACTATTGTTCCATTATAAAGAGATAAATACTGGAAAACTGACAAAACTCCTAAAAGTACGTTGCAGCCCTATTGCTTTAAGTAATTGATATACATATCAGTGATTGCAGTTGTTTCCTTTCTGCAAATGTTATCAAACAGTTTGTCATTTTTGCTAACAAGTATTGAATCAAACTAGCAAGCTAGTAGACCAATGACAGCACTTACCAATTTTTTTCCAAGACTAAGCAACATACCATAATATCTAGCGATAAAGAATGCAAGCCAAACATCCAGCACTTGCACGCTGTTAAAAAAATAACTGAAATGACTGGATAGATGATATTCTATGGCAGACCTTGGCATTGTACGAACCCCAGTCTGTGCTTTGGTTGACTTTGACTGAACTGTTGGAAATTACAAAATAAATATAATTTCTAATTTACCCTCATGCATGGTCTAAAGTTGCACTGCCATTATTTTGAAGTGTTTATTCTGCATGTACATAATGATGCAATATGTAAATCAAGTCATCTTTACTTGTGTCCTAAACTTTTCTTATTTTCTGCAGGGTAATAATTTTAAATGGAAGTACAAAACTTGATAGGCATAGACCGTTTATATCTCATTATAAACATTTTGCAATCAAGGTTTTGTTACATTATATAATTAGCATAATCTTACAGTGCTAAGACAGTTGGGCATTGTTAGCACTGTAAGCTGTCTGGGATGGTTAGGTTTCTTAGGAAAGTTAATGTTTAGCATCACATATTCTAAAAATGTGAGGAAGCAAAAATGTATTTTATCAAATTTTTCTCAGTCATCACTATTTGCTTCTGTATCATTGGCAGCCCTGCATATACCTGTAAGATTAAATCAATTCAGGTTACAAAACCACTTCAGCCCTCAAAAGTGTCAGCTCATGCTAGAAAAAGGAACGTTGATGCTGAATGCAGGATTTTCTACAATACATGGACTTCATAAGTATTTATTTGCTGAAGTCAAAGGTTAAGCTACGTGTTTACTTTGCGGAGAGCAGGCAGTTGTGTTTAAAGATTACAATTTGAGTCAGCATTACAAGATGAAACATGCAGAAATTTGTAAAAACTTGACTGATGCTGCAAGGACATTGGAATATTTGCTAGCTAAGCTACAAAAGCAGCAAGACTTTTTCACCAAGCTTTATACACCTAGGGATGTAGGAGCAAGACTAGCTTTGTGATACCCCACAAAATTGCTAAAAATAGCAAGCCATTGTTGGAGGGGCAGTTCGTTAAAGAGTTCTTGGTAGATTCTGCATTATTAATATGCGCTAAAAAAAGAAACATTGGAGCTGGTCCCACTACTTCGCCAAACCGTGATGAGAAACGATTGAGGACATTGTAGCGAATCTGGAGGTTCAGCTGCAATGTGAAGTGGCAAGTTTTGACTATTTCTCCTTGGCTTTGGATAAAAGTTGTGATATCTGTGACGCAGCCCAGCTGCTGATATTTGTGCACAGGGCAAAGGCCTTGAAGACCATGGAGGAGCTTGCAACAATAGAGTCAATGAATGAGATGACAGGGAACAATCTGGTCACATCTAGGCAAATGCATGCATGGACATGCTGGGACTGAAATGGCACAGATTGACAGGTATCACATAGGATGGTTGTCAAAATCTGACATGGAGATGTGTCATACTTTAGAAATATACTCAAGATGAAGTGATTGAAATTGACCTACATCAGAAAGTGCATGTGTTGTGCAAGTTAGTGCTAAAAAGTAACCATGTTACTGATGTTGTAACCAACATAGTTAACACATTGAGAGCCAGTGTACAATATATTCATACCTATATTTCGGCCTAAAACCACCAGTTTTCAGTTGCCTTACCGACGCCATAGCTCCTCCGCCGATTGCGCTAGAGAGCTGTTCAAGGGCTTAAATGGACCGACCAGTCTTCTAGTCTGCACTTGAAAAAAATTTTTGGTTGGGGGTTACGGATTTTTTGTGAGTGACGTCATAAGTGAAGCAGTTTTGGGGCTATTTTAGCTCATGTTACCTGGCCTACGGCCCAACTGCTAGGCCAAAGTAATTAACTGAAGTTTTTATTGGAAACTAGGCTCGAGTCCGAGTCTTTTGAGCCTTTGATCGACTTTCTAGCGTTTCTGGTTCAAAAGTTATGATTGAAAATAAACAAATCAATTAATTATCTAATTCAGTGTGGTCCAAACACGGGCATGTGGGCTGCATGCGGGCCGCGGACAGTTTTAATGCAGCCTGCAAATGCTTTCTGTATGCCATATATTACACAAAGTCATACATTGTATTAGCCACACAGCCCTTGCATGTTGCAACTCGCACATCATTGAAGCGCAGGTCAATATGCAACTATCAGGGGGTAACAATATATTTTTGTAATTTATGACAGTGCAATAAGAAACCTCTAGCCTAGGCTAACGCTGCAGTAATCTGTGACCAGCGTTTATTTTTGTTGCAAGCATATATTGTTACCCCCTGCATGCATTTATTTTTTATCTTTGTTGCAAGCATAGACTCTGTAATTAATTTCTGAGTTAGATTAGATGTACATTGTGGAAGCAACGAAGTAATATTTAGTCAAGATTAGCCAATTAACAAGAAATAAGTGTCAAACGAGAACTGTCATGGGAAAACAGAAAGTTCAATTCTAACTCGGAGGAAAGGTATCTCCACCAATAATAATGGAAAACCACAGTGTCTTGTGAGGTTGAAAGTGATATCCGTTCCGAAAGAGTTTTTATTTAACTCTTTGGCGTCCGGCTGCTTTCGGGGATTTTTGGAAAATAAACACCTAAATGCACGTGGCTTTGTGCGGGAATATATCCACCCTGTTCGGGCTAATACAAAGAGTCTCAAATAATGAAAACAATCCCATTTTGTTTGCCATTGTTTTGGGGAATTTCATTGACTAAAGTTCCCCTTTTCCTTGCTTAATCATAGCATAGTCATACCAGTCTTGACAGCTTGTCAAAACAATGCTATCTGCTGTTTTTTTTATAAGCTGCAATTGATGTTAGGCAGGATTGAGCTCATCCTTTCAGATTGGCCCTTCACAAAATTTTCTGGTTGTCATGTGGCCTCATGGAAAAAATAATTACCCATCCCTAAGTAAAAAATAGTAAGATAAAAAACATTATGCCAAAGCAATCACATCAAATTTTGCCACAGCTATAAAACATTAGCACAATTCAAATACCCACAAAATTTGGACAGATGAAGCTAATGTTAAACCTGAGTGAAATCACGTAACTTCACCTGTGGAGTGAAGTTACTTGAATACAGATATGCACAAGTTTGAACCATTGCAAAAAGATGAAAGCAGAGCGCAGTCAGCTGATTCCTTGAAAGCCTACAGAAAACCTAGAGCTTTTAATTGTCTGAGTAAAATCAGTAATCTACTCATAAAATCAACTAGCTTCTTATCAACAANCATGTTTTGTCAAGTAACCTAAAATAGCAAAACAGGAATTGATGACAAAATTTGAAAACAATGATAATTACAATTTATTACATATGTGTTTTGTTAAGATAAGTCTTGTTGCTTGCACATATTCAAGAAAAATAATGCACAGGTAAGTGTTGCAATAAAAATATGTATATGTTTGGCTACTGCACACACCTCACACCTGAATTTTAGTTTTAGAATAACCACAGATACCGAACCTTGCAATTCATACACTTAAAACCTATGCAGTAAATGCTAAATCAGTAGACAGGACAATAATGTATATTCAATGGCAAGCCAACTCTTCAGATGTTCCATGTGCTTTTGTGCACCTAAAAGCACTTTCCCTTCAAATTATCTGTATATTTTTAATATTAAGTGCGCTTAAAAACACCTTTTTCTTCAAAAATGGTTCATGCAAATATTCTACAACTTACTCGTCTTTCCCAGTCAAAAGGAAGTGCGTTTTTTCCGTCTGGCAGTTTCCTATGATCCAGGTTGGCATTCTAAATAGAGAACATTTGGTGTAACAACTGATGAAAGTATCTCAGAAGTGTGAACACAGGTCTCATTGTCATTTTGCAGTTTAGCCTCCATATCATATTCTTCTGATATGTACTGGCTCATCAGGTTCGGGCAACAAGGGCTTGTGAGGTAGGCTACATTTTCTATGGCCTTTAGTTATAAGTTAGGTTTCTATTATTTCATCTGTGCAAGAGGAAGAATCAACAGAAGAATTTTGATTTTTGACATAAAGACTTGTATGTTGATAATTATTTTCTTGTTGGAAATAGACATAGATGTATATCTTAAGGGTATTAACTGCAAGCTCATTTCCCATATTATTTGCTTGGCTTCTATATAAGACAACTTAATTGTCATCTATGACGAACTGCAGGGTCTAGTGTGCAGACTATCATGGCATTTTGTTTTATTGTCTGCAAATATGTCAACTTGCACATGATGAGCAGCTGGGAAAAAGCAAATAGTCACACAATGAAATCTGTAGCCTATATTGAATTTTCAGGAATAGACCTAAATCACTTAAGCAGTGAATACAGTTCATTTATTGTTTTAGTCTGCATTACAATTACAGTATTAGAAATTCACTTGCAAATCCCACTAACTTTTATTTCACATTTATAGTTTACCTATGCTGTGTCACATATAATGAAAAGCTGATTGATTTGGAAGGCTAGGATACAATGTTGAAAATCAAAGACATCATTCTGAACTGCACTCTTACACAGGTGGCATAATTGTCAAATAAAACCTACTAAAGACTTGCAAGCATAAGAACATACATTTAAAAATCACAAAGTTTTGTTAGATAAAAATTCTGCACTTAAAACTTGGGCAAAAATTTTGTTGCTGTAATGAACCCATGCTATTATTAACTACAAAAATAATGCATAGTGAAAATATTTTACATATTCAGTAACACATTATCATGTTCAACAACATTAATATATTTAATTACTACAACATATCTTTTCTTCATACAAACCTCCACAATATGAAGCTTCCTATCAGAATCCCCATGGTAGTCAAACTGAACCCCATCCCTTTTACGAATAGTAGTGTGACCGTTATCACTTTGAAGAACAAAATAATAGTATAAAAAAGAAAAACACAAAAACACTATAAGACCTTTAAACAAACTTTTTGTTTTTCTTCGCAACATTTTGATATCCAATCTGCAAAAACATTAGAGATGAAAATTTAAAATGCATTGGTTGCTCATGTAAAATATTGAACAAATAGAAATAGTTGACAATTTAGCGAAATAACATAGATTAAATTCTTAACTGTCATCCACGATGAACTGCTTTAGAGTGTAGCATGTAGGCTATCATGGTATTGTTTTGTTGCAAGCAATAAGCAGCTCCATGACTCCGATCCAATGACATTAGTGTCATAACCAAACAGGCTCAGGACTAAAGAAAACCATTTACTGCTCACAATGTTCACAGCCCTTTCACCTTTCCTGTATAAGCATAAAGTAGTCCCCTCTTATTAAGCCCACCTAGGGACTGGACAATTTTGGGCTTGTTGACACATTGGCTGCTGGTCCACGAATATCGTACAGTAGAACTTGTCTAATTCATCAATTCGCTTAATTTGTTACTTATTATCTTTTGTGTGCATTTCTGTTTATCTGATTGGTCAATTTGCTCAATTGATCACCTCTTTCTATCCCTTAGAAGCGTTTTGTTCAGCTAATACGTCATTTGCAGTTTCACTTTTGATGTTTAAACTGCTAGTACATGTGGGAATTCAAACAAATTAAGAATCTTTATCTCAGAATTGTTGTACCTTGCATGAATTCATACACGAGGTGTGAAGCGCGATCCGACTCCCATTGAGAGAACGTGGGAAGTCTTTGCAATTTATTAAAGATTTAAAAGGTGCTAGATTAAATGGAGGAGTCTAGATAGAGTAGAGGAATTAATTGTTGTAATCAACCATAATGCCATAAACTTGTATTTTACTGCAAATAAGAGCACTAAGTATACGAGTGTCTATGATTAAGTATACGAGCTTTTATGTTAGAGTTTTCACCTGTTTGCATAATTTGTCACTTCATCTAAATCACTACTTTTTTCTAATCCTTTAGAGGTGACGAATTAGGCAAATTTTACTGTACTTGGAAATCAGGGAAAACCAGGGATATTTTGGTTGACTTACCAACTGCATAACTCCTCAACCAACTGCAGTAGAGAGCTTTTCAAACCCTCAAAAGACTCGGCAAGTCTTCAAGTCTGCAATGAAAGAAAATGTTTTTGGTTTTGGGTTTCGTTTTTTCGTGAGTGACATCATTCATAAGTAAGGTAAATTTTTGGCTATTTTTGGGCAAGCAACGGGTGAAGAGATGAGGCATGTACAGATGAGCAGGTGAGGCAAGTACATAGTAGGTGAAGAAAGCAAGCAGCAATAACGATTGTGAGGCAGAAGGCAAGGCATGTTAGTAAAACATTTCATAGCAAAAACAAGTAACATGGGCGGAAC
>JGI24159J19872_10008582_pt1 | contig 13385 bp, 13 predicted proteins | sample Ectturendosymbi4_FD_19872 | JGI IMG/M metagenome (IMG submission 19872) | reverse complement strand
GGGGGGGGGGGGGGGCGGGAAGCGTAGACGCGGAAAGGGATCGAACGACTCTTCGTCAAACCGCGGTTGGCAAACGAAATATCTCTATGTTCCGCTGTTGTCAAGGAAACTAGTGGTTGTCATGGAAATTACGCGGTTGTCAAGGAAAGTAGCAGTTGCCACGGAAATCAAGCGGTTGTCATGGAAACTAGCGGTTGTCAAGGAAACTAGCGGTTGTCAAGGAAACTAAGCGGTTGTTAATTAATCTAGCGCGCGCCACGCGCTGCCATCGCAAAAAACGCACCCAATTTCTCGGCCAGGATCTTCCAGTCGCTGGCGACCAGCTCTTCGAGGCCAAAGGCGATCTTCACGAAGACCGAGTGCGGCAGGTCGAGCAGGCGGTCACGTGACTCCACCCAAGCGGAACGACTTAGCACTTCGTTGATGGTGGTGCTGAACTGTGCGAGAGAAGCGAAGATTTTCAAACAACGCGGTGCCTTGTCACGTGAGCGGGTCACGCGATCGGATGACTTACGGCGATGCTGTTGTCGGGGGTGTTCTCGTAGGGCTTGACGACGGGCTCCACGGGCTGCAGGTCGAAATTTCTGATCGCGATCTGGATGGGGTCGCTGTGTGGAGCGGGAGGCAAAAAAATAAACACTAGATGAGATTAAGGACGTCCTGGAAAGACGGGATCGCAATTCAGCGCAAAAAACATACAAATAGAACGGGATCATGTCGGACGTTGCGGAAACAACTGTTTCCATCGCGAACGCACAAACAACTGAGGAGCAGAACTGACTGCAAAAAGTCGAAATCAGCTTTTCTGGCCAAGTGCTCCTTACTGCTGAAGTCCAAGTGTGCAATCCTTGTCAATAAAGGGGGGTGTTCGCCACAACAAGGGGGTGGCATTCGTCACAATAAGAGAGCCAGTGTTAAGCACGATAGGGGGTAGTGATAGTGGCTGCAAGGGGGGGGCGGGATATAGTCGGAGATCTCGGATCGTCCTCACAAACGTTGGTTTGGTGAAAAAATTGCAGCAACATTCAAAAAATTCGCATCGACCGCAGACGACAGTGCCGTGAAGTGCGCGTCACACGAGACCCAACCAATCTCGACCGTACCTGGCCAGGACCATGGCGCTGTTGGGCCTCGGCCTCTCCGGGATGGGCGGCCGCCCGTCAGGGGTGGTCGCGGGTCGCGCGCCGGTTCCGTTCGTTTGTCTGACGAAACAAAAGAAAGCGAAACGTCACTGAAAGCGTATGACGCAGGCGAAAGAAAAGCGAACCTTGTAAGTTGCGCATCAAGGAAGAAAAAATCCAGCTCGGAATCCGATCCGTTCGGCTCGCATTGGGAGGCAGCGTCGTCGAACGCGTGCGCATTTTTCAAAAATGCCTCGGCCAACGACAGCAAAGACTAAAATTACAAGCGCGTCATGAGATGACTTCTCTCGGAGGCGCCAAACTGGTCACGCATGAACGCGCGCATGCTATGCAAACAAAGAACTGAGGAACAAAGATGAATTATGACTCACATTACAGCGATAGCACTCGCTTTTCAAGAAGTAGGGACGCCGAAACTCTTTAGTTCAAATTAGACGAAATGGCCCGCGCGCGCTCACCTCCCCACAACGCCATCGCAGCGCAAGCATCGCCCGTGAGACGTTTGGGCGACAGGCGACCTGACGCCGATAAACAGCGGATGGTGACGACCAGGGCTGTAGTGTGCAACTGCGAACGAATTGTTTTTATCGATTTTAAGGCTTCGGTCGGGACAGTTTGACCCGTTCCAGATTTGCCAGAATTGCGAGTTGTGTTTGACAAGTACGTGCAGTCCGCATTGCTTAAAAATTCCCAAGGACCAGTGCAGATCGCATTCAAAGTCTGCGTCTCGTGTTGTACAAGCGATGGCCTGGCCTGCGTCAGACTTGTAAATATTTGATTTAAATCAGACGCGCTTCTGATAACGAAACGGGAAGAAAATCCGAAAAAAGGAGATGAAAGTAGAACCAAACGGAGCCAAACATAATCATATACCATTCAATATCACACAGCATGGCAACACATCATAAGCAAAATAATCTCTTCGACATGATTTTTCTATGATACGAAATCAAAAAGAAGCTATAAAAAGAGCTGAAACACTACTCGGCTATTTACGACATATTTTGGTGCAAAAACGTTTTGCAATGAAGCTTTCGGAGATTTCACGCTCTTTGCAACTGTAATTGAGGATGAATACCTCTACGAACGGTAATTACGGATGAATATCTACTTTGCAACGGTAAGTGCAGATGAATATCTGCTTTACAACGGTAATTGCGGATGAATACGTACTTTGCGAACGATGCGCTGAGGCGTTGCTCCCATCACGCTGNCTAACAAAAGCGCTACCCCACCGGCAACCCCACCCGCAAATGCGAAAACTAACAAATGCAAAACCCGTATTGAACGACGTCAAAAAAATATAAAATAAAATATAAAATATAATTATAAAATATAATTATATTTTTGAAAAATATCAAATATAAAAAAAAAACAAAATACTAAATAAAACACAAAAACATAAAAGAAATGCGTACCACCTATCAATGCACTAACATGAAGAAGCAAAACCCCCTTTCAGTGACGTCACTGGGAGCAATCCTTTTTTTGGTTCTCGTGAGACGCAAACGTCATCAAATACGTAATACGTCACCAAACACGAAATACGTCATTAAACATGAAATACGTCATCAAAACATGAAATTAAATACGAAATACGCCATCAAACACGAAATACATCATCAAAATACGAAACACGTACGGCGATCGCGGGGGAACGAGAGGAGCTTGCGTTGAGGGGTCGGCCAGGCCTGGAAAACTGCGCCGGTGGTCGATGTTCACGTAGACTTGTCGATCGGGCACAGAGGGAGCCGGCCCGGGCATGTTCCGATAAATTGCGCCGCCCCCGCCGGCCGGAACTTTTTGGCGGGTGAAGTCCGGGTTCGAGTCGCCGCGACGCACGTTGATGTAACTGCGGGAGGAGAGCAGCGAAGAAGGATTTCTAAGTTTTGTTTCGACCGCACCGATCGTTGTGACCATAGCCAGGGTTGTCGGGCTAGAACCCAAATTCTAGGCTCCGGGCATCTAACTTTTTTGACTGCGGCTCCAACGTCGACAAGCTTTTGGTTCCGGTTCCAGAACAATTTGGTCCAAAAAAACAGAAAAAAACACTGTATCATTTGTATCACTCGCTTGTCCCACAAACCGTCTCTGTGAAACCGGAACCCAAATTTCGGGCTCCGACCCCACAGCCGTGGCCATAGCACGCTTGATCGACTAACGTGAAGAATTGTCTGCTGAGTGGTCGCTCAGGCTCCCGGGCTCCAACAGACCGATATCTGAGGGTCACGTTCCAACGAACGAGTGTGTTAAGGACAGCATCGCTTTCTCTTTTAGTTTGTTTATAGCAGGGGTGGGGAACCTGCGGTCCGCGGGCCAAATGTGGTCCGCGCGAACATTTGATACGGCCCGCACTAGAGTTTTTGCTACCCAAGTTAGAGTACAAGTACAGCATCGAGTCAAAACGAAGCTCCTAGATTCGCAGGTACTTAGAGAGTAAGTCAAGGGATGTCGCTCTTCCTCATAGTTGATAAAGGTAGAATTTTAGGACGAAATTACTTGATTTTGCGGCCCGTGATAGTAAATAGGTTCCCCCACCCCTAGTTAACCCTTTTTCCTGTGTTCGTTTCATTTTCATTCTTTTTATTTGATTCTTTTGTGTATTTGTATTTTTGTCGTTCTGGGAAGCCTTGCTGAAGCTAAACCAGACCCGCAGCCGCGTGGGCGTTCGGAAGTTGTGTCCCCCAAATTCTGTTGTGCCGAGAAAAATTTGTTTCAAACGTGTAAAAAAAAACAAAAATTTTGCCTCCTGCAACGTATTTTCTCCGAAAAAATCTAAAACCTGGTCGCCGGCCTGAGCTGAACGCGTAATCGAAGGTGCAACTTTGTCGCGGAAGGTGTGACCGTAACACTATGAGATCGGGATCGTTTCCGTTGGGAAGTCTTGGCAAACCCGCTTAAATCACAGTGAAATCGGCCGCTCGCCCGTCTCTTCGATAACATTCGCCAGCAACAAACTGCTCAGAAGTTCAGCATCCAGACCAGGACGACGTTTGCGTCGTCGTCTCGTGGCTGGCGTCATGGCGTCGATGTATTTTGCGACATTCAAACAAAGTGGTTATGAGGCAATAGGGCGTCTCCGATGACCGAAAGTGGGTGGGGGGATTAAGGGTTGCGGCAGCGCAAGATGAAAGTCGAGCGCGAAAGCGTCATTTTAGCGACAAATTGCTTCGACCGATATTATGGCTCCTGCCGGGACAGTTCGGATCGTATCAAATTTGCACGAATTGCAAGTTAGGTTTGACAAAAACATGTTGCTCGACGAGAAGCTTACAGGCTGTGAAGTACGTTACGCACTTGACAGACACTGAAACGTCACAAAGAACAGTCACGAAAACGTCACAACGGACATTCGCTAACGTCACAACGGACAGACACTAACGTCACAAAGGACTAACGTCGGTCTTGACGTCGCGGATTCGCCGTCATGGAACGTTGCGGACGTGAACTCGCCGGTCTGGTAATCCGAGTCGAAGCTGGTCTGCGTGGCCAGGCCCGGGCCCTTCTTCAGGTCGTCGTCGGCGGGCGGCGGAGAGGAGGGGGAAGGGTTCCAGCCGTTGTGGGGCGACGGGGGCCGCACCGTGCGGCGCGCGAACTCCGGGGTTCGACATCGGGTCTGTGGATTAGAAGGAGCCGAGAACGGGTTGAGGAAAGCACAAGAACTCGGGAATGGTCGGGAAATGGAGGCTAGCATCACGTTGGTGGGCGTTGAAAAATAGCGTACGCGTGGGCATCGGAAGGATTTTATCCAGCTGGGGGGGGAGGGGTAATAGTGGATTTTTGCAGGGGTGGTCGAAAGGATTTTTCCAGAGGAGGCCCAAAAGTGTTCAAGTTTCGTTTTTCCCACTCGAAACTAAGAAAACAACCTTTTTTTTGCTAAAAAATTCATAAGAAAAAGTCAAATGTCATAAACCAGGGGCCAAAGTCCCCCCCTTCCGACCCCGTGATCGTGTGATTTAAAAAATACTTTGAAAGGCCGTGGGTTTTATTTTTTCCTTTGGCAGGCAGTCCAGTTTCAGAAAATAGCGTTGTTTGAGTGCACCAAGTTGGAAAGACATTTACGAATAAAATTTGGAAAGACGTTTACGAATGAGAAAACTACATTGCGATTGCCAAGCTCCGCGCCAGGTACTATGTGTCTGTGAAGTTATCGGGCACGCTTGCGTTGCTGAACAGCAAACTTGCGTCCGTCAAGCATACACGGATCATGGCCACATATTCGCACGCCCAAGACCACAGGTACGGGTCACGGGCCCATCGCGGAATCACACCAGAAAACGGCAGTTGAGGGTCTCTTTTATTCTGCAACTACAAACTACGTTGCTGACACGCGCACCACCCAACTGAATCGGACAAAATCAGACTTGAGATTTCCATTTTCAACAGGGGCAAGACGCAATTTCGGCGTAATATATGAAAACAAGGGAATTGGTGAACGTGCTTCACGTGATATATTTGCTGTTTCTAAGTCTACAAGCTACCGCCCGAAACTGACCGCCCTTGCGAAGCAGGGCGTACCGATGAGGGGTACAGTCCCCCGGGCGCCGAAAAGTCCCGACAGTGTCGCAAGTACTTTCTTCAATACGGTGCATTAGCTCCCGAAAGACCTTATGTTCGGACATGGGAGAAGCCAAAATTGCTTCTTGCTCCAGGCGTCATCTGCCCTCGGTACGCTCCAGCTGCGGAGCGCAAAAGTTCAAAGCACAGAAAGCGCAATAATTTAACCCAGGGGTTGCCAAACTGCGGCACATGTACCATCAGGGGTACATTTAAGGTTAGCAATAGAAGAAAAATATGTATTTGCATATCATTCATTGCTAAATATTTACACATGCATCAGTGCATGTTATTTTCGAAAGTTGTTATTTGCTTATTGTTAAATAAATGTCTATCTATAGCATGATAAAATACTTTGTCGTATGAAATTTTAGGGGCACATGTCCATCTGTCGAAATGCTGAAGGGGTACATGGTCAGAGAAAGGCTGGAAAGCCCTGATTTAACCCAACTTACCGGAGACTGATCAACGCGACTGGGCGCAAGGCCCACTTTCGGGGTCGGGTCGTGGGAGCAGGCCTGGCCCAGGCCGGCCGTTGACGGTCCTGGACGCTCGGAGGAACACGTAACCGGGCCCTGGTCCCAGCGCGGCGACTCGACGCAGGCCATTTGCGCCGCATTCAGATTGTAGTACGGTGAACCGCCGTTCTTTTCCGGCGTCATGCTGACGTAGAGGTTGCCATGGTGAGGCGATCCGGACGCCTTCGAAACGTCTGCAAAGGGACGGACGGGCGGCGTCAACTCGGAGTTCAGGGTCTGGGCGCGTTGGCTGCAGCCCCAGTAAACATGAGGGCGGCAGAACACACTCAAGGGGTGTTGTTTCTGCGTCTGGCTGTCTTTGGGGCGTTTTGTTGGCCCTGTGCCACCCGCAGACAATATTGTTTCGACGTGTTTTTAGAGACTCGAACTTTTCCAACGGTTTCTCAAAATACAGTAGAAATTCGCTTTACTACCACCATCAAAATACACTAAAACCTTGATTCACGACTATCTCGGCATTTCGACAAAAAAGTTGTGGTCTCCGGAAATATCTTAGCGGCGTCACCAAGGCCAAACCCGGAAAGAAACCCTGCAGAACGTCACTGCAAGCCAACACATCGCGATGCTTGAATAGAATATACGTCGCAACGACGTCCCAACAACGTCGCATATCGCGCGGATGCAGAACAATAGTTTTCGCAGTGGTTTTAAACACCGCCGACGGGCACTTGCGACTTTAAGCGCGAGATCCCGCATGTTCTTAGTGTTTATGCTGATTTACAAACCGCCAGAAGACGGTTGTAAGCCGTACAAAGCATGTACTGTTTGGACCACCTTTGGGCGTTAACGCGGCTTCCGAAAAGTTAAAGTGCTACGCAGAATCCACCGCTCTGCGCAAAGTACCATAGCGTCCAACACGCTTGTCAGGGCGACTGGCACCGTTTACTTGTTTCTTTTAAATGCAATGCTTTGCTGACTAACGTAAGAAGTCATAGCAGTGAGAAGACTGCCGTTTGCCACAAAGCAGAGACTAAAACACTTGCGTCAAAAGCAAGGATCGTTTTGAAAAAGACCACAAACAAAAGCAGAAGCTTTCGAAATAATTACCGTAAACCGAAACTTTGCAAGTCGGTGTAACACTAACAGTTCAAGGATCAACTGTCGCGGATTGCGCCAAAACAAGGCCGGCGGTCACGTATTTTTCCATAACCACAACAGGCTTTTAACCGCAGTCGAAGGAAATTTAATCCGTCACCAACTCAGTGTCGGAAACGTCCGTCAAGCAGCAACGTCGATGACGGCGCGAAGGGCTACGTCACAAAGCGGCGAAACACACAGGATCGTCGCTGGCGGTACCTTTCTCTGGTGCCTCTCGCCTCGCAGCGCTGGCGATCTTCTTCGTTTGTTGCTGAGCGAACGGCGGGAGTCGAACCAGGTTGGGCGAACAATTGAGATCTGGCATTTTTTTCAGGCAAAAGAATAAGTGAAATTCGTAGCAGGTCTTGCGACGCCGTAATATTACGAACATATAAACGCAAACTTCAACAAAAACACAAAACATAATGGTTGCAACGTCATCGCGGTGAAGGCCGCCCGGTTGGAAAAGACGTGCAGCATGCTACGATGAAAACTATGAGATACGTTCAAAAAAAAACAATGATTTAAAACATTTCCAGTGGTCCACAGAGAGTGATTTTCAACCTTTTTTGGCACATGGACAATCTCTTTACAGAAATATCCGATGGACCACATTGCTACGCTGACGTCTCATCAAAAACTTGTTGAGACTGTGTTGCACATAGGTCAGTGAACGTTTCATTAAGGATTTGTGGATCTTTCTGCGGACAACTAGAAATGACACACAGCTGGCAAACGATATTTGTTTCAGAAACATTTGATCCGTTTTTGTTTAACTTTCCGTTTTCCAAATGAAGTTTCACGTATTTACAAAAAATCCTTCTCAAACGCAATGCGCGCGTGCGTGTGCGCGCGGGAGGTTACGGGCAGTTAAAATCATCGCGGGTGTCGAAAACAGCTGCATCATCATCATCATCATCACAGGAACAGTATCAAGCGAAATTTCCGATTTCACGCCATGTGGTGCACACGCACAGAGTAATGTTCTACATATCAAATACGCTGAGAAAACCGATTATTATGGCTTAGGGCTAAGTGTTTAGGTAAGTGTGTCGGGTTAGGATTTTTGTTATGGTTAGAAAAAGAAAAATAATAATTGAGGTCTACGACTAAGTCCAACATTTTTCAGTGGTTACTGTTATTCCAGTACTGCAGCTTGCTGTGAGTATCTGACATCTAACTAAAAGGTTTTAGTTTACACAACACACAGATCAAAAAAGTTATCAAATCGCTAAACTTTATTCCTTTAGTCAGAGAAGCAAAATAACTGACAAACAATAACAGGTCACAAATTCCGCTTCACACCGGCACGCGTTTCGCGCAGTCACCAGAAGACGAGGCCTGCTGGCAAACCGTCCTGCCACCAGGTTCCAGTACCACTCACCATCGAACGTCGGGCACACCGTAGACGTCGCTTTCGTGAGCTGGCCCGAACGGAAGCGCTGTACGAGCTGTCTCAGGTTCGGCGTGCCTTCGACGCACACCTTCACCACGGACAAACCGCCTGAAACAATACGTACGCGCTCGCTGGCGGTGGATTTTCCATTATGCGTTACGTCGTCACGGCAACGAAATCGATACGGGCGACGAAATAAGCTTTGTCCTGGGACGAGCGTCAGGGCCGTAGCCAGGTTTTAAGGTTTGGCGGGGGGGGGCAAAATACATTTTAAGGGGGGAAAGACTTTTGTTTTTATTATATGTTTAAAGCAAATTTTTCTGGGCACAAAATTTTTGGGGGGAACAGAAAACTTGGGGGGAGCACTGCCCCCGCAATGCCTCCCCCGTGGCTACGCCATGACGAGCGCCAACCGAAATCGCGAAAAAGATGCTCGATCGCTCACCGGAAAAATCCGGGAACTGGAAGCTAACCGACGTCGTTGTGTTTCCGTCCAGCACCGCTTCGTGCTCTTTCACGTTTTCCAACTCTTTCGTTTTCCACGTTCGAATCACGAGGGCTACAGAAACAGAAACAGCATTATTACGTCACTATCGACCAGCTTTTTCACTTCGCCTTGTCCTGTGACGCAGCTCGAAGACTTCAAGCGGAAAGTAGATGGGAGGGTCCGAGCACGGCAAGCGCGCAGAGCTTCACACTGTGGCAGCAAGCAACAATGGAGAACGCACGCCGTGATCATTCTATTTCTGCTTGTTCGCGTCACTTACACATAGGTGCTATTCTTGATGTCGCTCCAACCGAGCAGTCTCAATAGTAACAAGGTTTAGATGCCTCTCTGTAGAGGCGGGGAGGGAAACGTAAGTCACCTGCACCTGTTCACCACTAACTAAAATCTTCCACCCAGGAGCCATTGTTTGGAAGACTTGCAGCCAGGGACTATGAGAGGGGTCAGGCCGGTAGCCAGGTTTCAAGGTTTGGTAGGGCAAAAAGTTTTTTGAGGGGGGCCAGATTTGTTTGTATAATATTTTTAGAACAAATTGTCTTTGGCACAACACAATTTGGGGGCCACATAATATTTGAGGGGCACTCCCCCCTAATTCTCCCTTGTGGCTACGGGCCAGGAGGGGGTACAAGAGGTACATCGTACCGGTAGATACTGAGGCCCGGGAAGATGAATGTAAGCACTCTTACTTTTTCTGTAATCAAGCCCAAACTTCTTAGTGTAAGCCAGTTGCCAGTATAAAGATTAATCCATTTGTTAAATCTTAAGCGTGACAGCTGATTCTCATTACTATGCAAACAAGCTATACAAGTTTCGACGAGGGGGCCGGTATCTGTTTTGCAGTACACAGGTCTATGTGGAGGGCTGCTAAAACCGGAATGCACATCAGTGTTTAGGTGATTTTCAAAATGTTATACATTGCAGCAACTTTATACAACTGCCTGCTGACTTCATCACTTGCTGCGAAGCTCAAAAAAGACAGAGTGGCGATGCTGTGCACGTTAAAAGCAATCAGGAGCTGTTTTTTTTCGCTGAGACATTTCGGTCATTTGTCCCGTTCATAGTGTATAACTCGCCGTAACAGTATTCACTAGTCTATATTTTCAGACATTATGACCGAATTGACTTAACTCTTTTCGGTCATTACGAAAACAATTCGGTCTGTGACCGAATAAAAAACCTGACTCAGGAGTCACAAATAGAACTCGCCCAGCAAGTAACTGCCCGGCTGCAGAGGCAACAACGCATTTCAGCAACACGGACGAAAATGCAAAATCTATGCCAGTGTTTTTCGACCGGGGTTTTGCAGAAACTCGAGTTCCGCGAGTGGCTGCCAGAGGTTCCGCCGAAACAGGCCGAAATTCGCCGAAACCGACCGAAATTGCCTGGGACGAAATTCGCAAACACCTTTCAATGCGGTTGTAGCAGCATAAACACTTGGATCATTGCACAGGGTTCCATGAGCAACGCAAACATTTGCTGAAGGTTTCGCTGCAGCAAAAAGGTGGAAAAACACTGATCTACGCGGAAGTCAAAACACGCTTGTCCACGTGCTTAAGAAAATCAAGACACAGATCGGTGATGTTCTGCAAGCTGTACCGGCCTGCGGTGTGGTTAGCTGTAAGCTTACCGCGTTGATGATCGGATACCGCACCAAAACTAGGAAAAGCAGAAACAGCCGCTGTAGAAATCCGATAACCAGTAACGATCGCACAAGAACGCGAATGACCAGTAACAGTCACCTTAATTCGGACAACGAGAAAAAGTCGCCAAAACTCCACAACACGAATAACAGACAATAGCGGCAATAAAATTCGGAGAAACTGCGACAACCAAGGCCGCGAAATGTTTTACCTGTCAGTCCGCAACGACCGCAAGGCCGCCATTCTCCTTATTCTATATATTCGCTGGGATCGACGGTGAAACGTCTCTGCGCGCGCAGCAGTTCAGGTTTCAACTTAGGAACCCGAACAAACGTGAGCTTGGAATGCAGCGCCGTTTTCAAGCAATGCTTCAGAGTACGTCGAATACAATGCGGTTGGAACGAAAACAGGCAGCATTTCGATGCAATCGCTGCCTGAATGTGGTTCGTCGTTTGGCGCTGATATGGCAGCTTTTCAATGATGATCATTTATTCAGAGGGTAACGCTGTCCAGGCTTACAAACGAATTTTGGCGCAAGACAAATCGCGAGGTGACTCTTTGTTTGATAAATCAAACGGAAACAGTTCTTCGTACTCGGGCATTGTTAAACGAGCGGAAGACGATTACGCACGTAGGGATATAATCAAGTGGCACCACCAAGAAAATCAATTCCACTGTTTGCGTCCACTCCAAATTTCTTCGAATCACGTTCGGGCTGAAAACTTAGTTCGGTGCGAAGAGCAGAGCATCGCTACCAGTTCTATGTTTAGTGTCGATTCGATGCGCCATGGCGAAAAAACAGCCAAAAAGTAGATGGTGTGGCAATCAAGCCAAAGCAGGTTCATTCTCGAGGAGCAACAGCGCTGGTTTGTGAACGTCACGAAAAACTCCTTTGGACAAAGAGGAGCGGCAGACCCTTGACGCAAACGCAAAACCGCCATGACGATCAAATCTACGAAGTCGGCCACTGGACAGTGCAGCACAAAAGAACGCAACTGGACAGTTTCTATATTGTAACGCAGGGGCTCTCAGCCTTTTTCTTACCATGTACCCCTTCGGCATTCCGACAAATGAGCATGTACCCCTACAGCATTTCAACAGATAAGGATGTACCCCTTCAGAATTTTGACAGAACATGTACCCCTAAAACTCCTTATGACAAAATATATTCTCATGATTTTTCACAGATATATTTAACAATATACATATAATGACTTTTGAAAATAATATTAGGTGATACATGCATAAAGATTTGAAAATAAACAACATGTAAATGTATTTTTACCTTCTATTGCTAACCTTAAATGCACCCCTTCGGATCGGCAAATGTATCCCCATGGGTACATGTACCCCAGGTTGGGAACCCCTGTTCTAACGCCTTCGACAGGGTTGTCCAGAAAACAGACAAGAGTTGAAACCGAAATCTGCCAAGCAAACGTAAGCGAAGAGGTTCCATTTCGGTGCTGCGCTGTGAGCTCGTTTCGCTTTTGACTGAACAATCACATAACTGGTTGCGTTTAGCCCCACTTCGCTGTTTTACGCATACGCTGCGTTATATTTCGAACTGATTTGCGATTGGCGAGTCCTCGCTTTTGTGTGCAATTCATCCCTGGCAGCGAATTTCATGCAGGAAGAGACGCTTGCATCAAGCAAGTGCAAGTGCTTGTAGCAAGTTCTCCCACCATGGTCCTCAAAATCGTGCGCAACGATCAGCGTCATGACAAAGGTTGCATGCAAAGTTGTACTTCGTGCCAGGGACCAAGTTCATGGGGGGGACGGAGGGGACATAATATCTTTTGTCCCCCCCAATATTTTGTGATAAAAAATAATGTAGTTGTGCAAATTTCATGGTTACTTCACTGTTAGAAACGTTTCCCCAGCATAAAACCAGGTAATAAATAAGAAAAATGAACATTATCACTGGACCATCTGTGGACACAGTATACAGATTTACTATGTAAACTGAATAGTCATGATTGTTGATAATTGTGTTGGTTAATTTGAATTGCCAAATCGATGTGCACATAAACTTCGCTCAATCACGAATGCTTGCGCTGGTCTGTAACCTGCAATCAGAATACGGTTGCCACCAGGCGCGAAGCCAGGGGGACAATGTCCCCCAATTCCAAAGTTTTCAGGTTAATAAAATATTTGAAGTACTGTATAAGCCAAAGAAATACTTCAGTGCAAATCAACGAAACTGCCTCAAGGAACGTATCCTACTTCAGCTTTTAGTCCAATACAAGCTTGTATCTGACCTTTTGTAACCAATGGCGGACAAGTAAATCCAATTGGAGTAACGCTTTTCGCAGCTGTTTCTGGCGAACCAGCTTGCTATATCTGGTCTAATAGTCACGTAAGCTTCATTTCAAGACCATTGCAAACTTCTCCTGAAATAAAACACACAACTTGCACCAAGTATCTTGGAGTGTATATCGACCAAGATCTTTCTTGGACAGAACACATACATAACCTTGAAATGAAACTATCCCGAAGTGTTGCAATGTTTTATAGGATAAGATACTACCT
>JGI24159J19872_10008581_pt1 | contig 13385 bp, 10 predicted proteins | sample Ectturendosymbi4_FD_19872 | JGI IMG/M metagenome (IMG submission 19872) | reverse complement strand
GTGTACTTTATGCGCATTTTAAGTTCTTGCGTAGGCTAGTTCAGCAAGTTACAAACTGTCAACCCTTGGTGTCCGGCATCTCAGCCGCATACCTTCTCTGCTCGACTGCTGTTCCACGAGACATTCGTGCAGCCATTTTTTTGTTTGTGAACTGCCCCATCGTAGCGTTGAGTGTGTTACTGCACTCTTTGAATGAGCAGCCTTATATTTTTGCTGTTGTGAACTGCTTATGACCTATCGCTGAGTGTGTTCTACTCCCCTGTTTTAATGCATTGCCGGATATTTTTGCAGTTAACAACCGCTTTGTCTCAACGTTAGGTGCTGTGTTTTGCTCCGGTCTCCTAACTTGGAGCGCTGATTAATTTATGTGTATTACAGTGACACATTGTAGGCTGCAACAACGGGTAAGGAGAGTGCGTGTAGAATACCATGCACGCTGTGTTAACGAACTTCGCCAAACCAACGCCGAACGTCAAAATGACGTCGTATTGTGACGTCACAAACAAAGTATATCCAGTTACATTGACCACCATACCCACTCCACTGCTCAGTATTAGAATTTGTTAGGGGGGCATGCAATCAAGCAGTCACCCCTGCCATCAACAGACTTCTTCACCTCACTGACCATACCTCATTATAAAAAATGTCCTTGAAAAAATTTAAAGTAATCTGGCAACCCAACCTAACCCTAAGCTAACCCTAACCTAACCCTAAGCTAACCCTAACCTAACCCTAAGCTAAGCTAACTCTGACCTAACGCTATCCTACCCCTAACACTAACCCGTAAACGTAACATCTAAGCCTGAAAAAAAGTAAAAAAAAATAAAACGAAAGTCGGCAATGCGAAATTCGAACCGAAAACCACTAGCATAGTAGCCGCACGGCATAACCGTTACACTATGCAATCCACACAGGTTGATTGACAAACTGACCCTATTATTTGAATTGCATCAGGACAGGCGTATCCAGGGGAGGCAATGGGGCAATGCCATCCCCGATTTCAAAGTTTTCAGGTTAATAAAATATTTGAAGTATAAGCCAGAGAAATACTTCAGTGCAAATCAACGAAACTGCCTCAAGGAAATATCCTACTTCAGCTTTTAGTTGAAAACACACTTGTATCTGACCTTTTGTAATCAATTGTTGGAGGTATCTGCATCGCCTTGGACTACTGAGGCAAGCACAAGCGGAAGATGGTTATTCAGGGCATTGAACTAACGGGAAAGCAACCAGCAGCAATGGAGATCCATCACTGATTTCACTCTACTGATACCAGGTTGCACTATTACTATATAGGGAGTTTGAACTACGATCTTTCGATTGTGGTGACTGATTATCACAGTTACTTGTTTCTCATGGGCACCTTCTAGCGGTGACCATTTATTTTACATGTGGCGCCATCTCCAGGCCGCCACACAATGACCGCAAGTAAAAACAATTGGAGAAGCGCTTTTCACTGCTGATTTTGGCGTACCAGCTTGCTGTATCCCACCTAATGATTATGTAAGCTTCATTTCAAGACCATTGCAAATTCCTCTCTGATAACCATGGGTGTTACAAACATAACCTATCCTTGTTTCCAGTGTCAACGCAGCCTTAAACTCTTTTAAGCACGTTATCCCACATCTACCTTTCGCAATGGCGACGTTTTGGGGACCCTTTCTGAGAGCTTGCCCCTAAATTTCAATACCCACCTCTGTGCAAGGTGTCCGAGTATCTGTAAATGATGGCAGAGTTAATTCCCTCAGTACTTGCGAAATAAAAAGCATCTTGCTACTGTTGTCAGATTTTGCTTCTGGCTCTTCTCGTTGCAGTTAAATGATTTCAAATAATTTACTGTAGGATAGGGTGTCAAATAGCATCAGATGAAAGTTGAAACACTTAGCTTATGAACAGCAGGCCGGAGTCTAGTCTAATGTCTTGAAAAGACTGATTTTTTACTCGCCGGCAAAGGTAAAGGAAAATCATTGATGAAAACGTTAAGGCTCCACATAATTGTGATTGAACCGTCATAATGCATGTCATCACAAATAAAAATGTAGAATGAATGCTATTGTTGCGACAGAGTTACTATCGCGCAGTGAAGAAGCTGACTCGTTTCTTAGCCAAAGTTTGAGCTTCAAGACATAAAATTTATCTCAACGCCATATTTACGCATGTCGTTTTAAAACTGTGCAACAACAAAAATCTACGATATTGATTTAAATTTGTTTCACATTTCGATTTATGAACTGAATTCAAGAGCATATAAGATACATACAAAAAGAACAAAAATTTGTAAAGTTTTGCAGCTACGCAATTGAAAGCTGCCTCCTATGGCACATTTTACCATAATTTTTGCTTTATTTTGAAAAACACATGACTTGCTTCAAAGCTTCTTTAAATGTGGCTCTAGAGCGGTACATAACATTTTTTACTAAACAATGGTGCAAAGCTCTCGAGGGGGCAGGCCCGTCGCCAGCATTTCACAGTACGGGGTGCCACACTTTTAACTACAATATTGGGTGTATGCAACCGGTGGGCCAAACATGAAATGGGGGAGTACATATTTAAATGGGGGGGCTGGGCACCACTGCCCCCCGCTGGCGACGGCCTTGCAAAGGGGGCACGATATCTCTGAAAAAATGGGGCCCGAGACGACTGTCTCGTTATCCTTCCCTAATATCCATCCCTGAGCTTGCGATCTCTCTTTTTGGCAAAGCACATGTGGTTAAAAACTAAATTTGAATTTTTTCCCATTAGGGCTTCAAATTATGTAGATAAGTTATTGTATTTTCAAGAAGCCTGTTATTTGTACACATTTTGTTACGTGCAGTGGTAAGTTATCTTTACATGCTGCTGAGCGTGGTCAATACGTTTTGTAATACTGGGGTTACGATTGTGTGTACAGTTCAGTACCATCTTATATTTCAATGAAGTCAGTTAAATTTAGCAAAGTCTCATCAAACAATTTAAAGGAAGTAAGTTTGAAGTAGCTACTAAGGTTTTACAGTGTAGGTTGGACATAGACGAAAGATCTTACGGATTATCAAAAATCCAAACATTTTTCAAACGAGTTGAAAGACTCTAGCGTATACGGTTATGAACTACATACGTGAATTAATCGCTCAAAAATTAGATGACAACGGCATCCACTTCTCATATACGCGAAAGTTTTTGAAGAGCTACTTCGGAAGTCAATGCCTCAGAGCAAAGTCGCTGCTCGCCTTCGGTTGAACGTGCTGTGCTGGTGTACATCAGAAGCGTGTAAATACAGCATAAGCGCAATCGTAATGGCGGCCGCGATGACTTATTGCTCAAGTGCAACATTGAGCATTGAGAGGTTTACTAGCGCTCTTGCAAGAAAGGTTTATGAACAAATGGTGGCATTGATCCATAGTAGAAGCTTGGAACTTCACTAAAAAATTTTCAAAAATTAGTCAACTCAATGAAAGCAGACTTTTATTGTTCAGGAGAAAACGCCATAAACATGCACGTTTCATGGATGATACTTTAAAAACAAGGAGCATTAAAAATATTTAAATGTTGAAACTCGGTTCTTGTTTTCTCCAGCCCTAATGAAATTTCTGGCTAAGCGCCTGGTTGCACTGCTAGTATTTACCAAAAGATCTTCTGGTTTGTTTTTGATTTTATCTATGCGGTGATTATTTGTAGCAGTATATTTTATTTATCGGAACTGACCAAATTTGAATTGATTATTGAGCGTATTTGTGTCTATTTAAGCTCTCATAATTAATGTGTTTTCATATTAGATGGAGTGCTAATTACCAGATATCTAGATTAGCACCACTGTATACTTGTGTATCACTACTAGTTGCTATACCACCACGATGGGCGCAGCCAGGGGGAGGCCATAGTCACCAAAATATATCAATTCCATAATGTGCCTCGCATTTGGCCAATTTTACAAAAACGTCGTACTTCGGTTGAGTGAACATGGTGACGTCATCGAAACGCAAACAATAAGGTTTGTCCCCTCCAAAGTTTTTTTGCAAACTCGGTCCCTGCCTAGTATTGCTCTTGCTATACTTGCCCTTACATGCCAAACTGCATGCCAAAATTTAAAATTTATTCGTGGTAGGCTACCTTCCAACAAAAAGCACTAATGTTTTTTTTGTTTTAGCTTCTTGCGAGACATCTTACGCTCGAGGGCTGAAGCAAATGTAACTTGCTGCCGACTACTCACTGCACCAGTGCTGCCACAAGCTTCTTTACAAAAATTACTAGATTCACAAAAAAATCNAGATCTGAAAAAAATTTACTAGATTAAAAATATTTGCGTCGAATTTCGTAGCTTTGCTTGAAATGATTTAGTTATTTACTTCGTCGCCTAAAAACTTTTGCATCAATTGCAAGTTTGTTAAAAATAGATAATTCTGAAGCCTGGAAAATCTCATACCATACAGTCATCAGACTTTTTTTAAGAGCTGAAAACGACGCGGCTCAGGGAATATTTTAGACCAATCAACCTAACATTTATTTAATTATTTCTTCTGCAGCGTACCTGCAGCGAAATGAAAATAGCGCCATGGCCAGAATTGCAGCAGTAAACATCGCTGAAGAGAACGATCAGAAACTCAAATTAGAAACAATGGACAATGGACAATCGTTTATTGTTTCATATCACTCAGCCAACGAGCAGAAGCACTACAAGAAGCCATTGCACCAAGTGACTAAGCAAACCAACCAGTGGTGAACATTAGAGCAAATGCAAATGCAATGGCGCAATAGTTGATCAGTGTAAACAAAGAGGGGTGCTGTGTCATATAGGGGTTCTGTCATAACACTTGTTCGTTCTGTTGGGGCAAGTCTTCAAAGAACGATTCACGTAGCCTATAATTGTTTACGGATGCAAAGGGGCTGACAAGTTAGACAAAAGACAACCGATTTTCTTCAAACACATACTTTGCAAAAATCACTAGATTGCATTGAAAAATCAGTAGATCACTAGGCCAGTTTAAAAATCACTAGATTGCATTGAAAAATCACTTGGCGTGTCACCAGTGCCCTGCCCAATTAAACTGTCAGCATCTCTGGCCCCTTTCTTTAATCTTGATCATGATCCGATATAATCGAAGCTAATGTTCGAAACTACACAATGCTCTTTGTTGCATCGCCAAATATGTAACGCCAAGGTGTCCGTCTATGTTTGACGGAATGTGTAACCAGTGGTGCTGCTGCTAGTGGTTTTCCTCTAGATCTAGTGTTTTTGCATTTCATCTAGTGTTCTAGTGTTTTTCCATAGCTATCTAGTGTTTTTTTATGAGTGATCTGGAATGTAATTAATTACACAATTTTGTGTAAATGTAACTGCAATTAAGACTTTTTGATATTGTACCACTGCAATTTGCTGAAAATTCTACTTAATTACATCTTAAATTACACATGAGCATATAATTTGTTCAGAGTTAAACCGCAACGAAGTTCCTGTGGTCACCTGTTGAAAATTTCAGTGCCCTTTGAAAACAAACACAAGCATTGCTGCAATCTCCCGTTTTCCTTGTCTCTTGTTTAAAATGGGTTACACAATTTCTTTGTTGGCATTGCAACGCATTTTCTGGCCATTTTCATCGTGTGTAAGCTTGCCTTTTGCTTTTGCAGCTAATTTACATTGAATTCCTTTAGAAGGTTGATCAATATTTTGTAATTTAGTGTTTTTTTTTGTGAATCTAGTGTTTTCATCGTGAAATCTAGTGCTTTTCCATAACAACACAGTGGCAACACTGTGTGTAACTTCTGCACTGACACACGTACACAGGTTTTCAGTTATACAACCACAAAATTTAGTAAATTCTGAAGTGCAACGCGAAATTTTAGTGCCGCCCAGTGGCTAAATTTCGGTGATACTGGACGGCAAATTTTTACAACTGGGCTGTAATTTTGCCGCCCAGTTAATGCTTATTTTAGGCCATGACTGAGAGGAGCAAAACACTTTAGCAACGCCCCAACTACAATGCCCTTTACTCATCATCATACAGGGATTCGGCAGTGGGACAGAAACGAAAACATTCTAACATCAAGTTCTGGGGTAAACAGCTAAAAGAAAAAAATAAAGAACAAAATATATCGAATGGGGGTGAACATTGGCGTACAGAAGCATGCAAATTGTTTGGATCAAGTTTTCTTAGGTAGAAGTTTTCTTCCACAATCGATTACGTTAATGCGCAACCAGCATCTCTGCGACGTAATGATTTATGTTGTAGTGAAAGGAGCTTAAAAACTGAACAACTTTTTAAGGAAAGAGAGACGTTAGGTCAGCAAGATGACTAAAATAGCAAAGTTCTAAGTTATAATGATGACAAAAAATATATAATGACAAAAAATCAAACTTTCCCGCTGAAACATAGCCTGGCATGTGCCAACTACGCTATTTATGCAGCCATACATGCATGCATAGTCTATGTAAAGAGTAAAACAAAATGCAGAAAAAATAGCAAAAGTAATGATGAGAAGGGTGGAGAACAAGCAAAGAAAGCAAAACCCATAATCTGGAATTGAAAACAAGACCCTTTTCAGTTTGAATATTTGATTGTGATGTTCAAGATACTTTATAATTACTTATAGTTGTAAGAAGCATGATACATGATTTTCTTTCATTTTATATTGTTGTAAGCCACAATGTGAGCAGTGGAAAGAGGAAGCATTTGTCTGGTCGACTCCGGGCGACAGTTAGCATGGTTACGCCACTGAAGTCGAGCATGCAGTGGGATATTACCTCGCTGGTTCAAACTGTAAACCTAATTCGTGCCAAAACGTCTATTACTCCAATAGGCCTATATATTTTTTTCTTTTTTAAAACTTGGTTTGGAATGAGTGAGCAAGTTTGGATAGATGAAACAAATTACAACTTTGCTTTTCAAATTTCAAAGTAATACTGTCGTTTCTAAGTCTCTAAATTTATCACCTCTTAATTTTAAATATTTGGGGATTTCTATATCAATTTCTTCCCGTGTGGGGAGAAAAAAACTAGGAAAGGTGCAGGCAACGCTATAAAAAATGGCAAAGTTTTATTAGTCAAAATACGCGAAATATGTGGCGAGGAAATTTGAGTGTCAATGCAGAATTTTAGATTATTGCCCAGCGTTAAAATAAAAGAATGCAGTGAAACAGGTGAGTGGTAGATAGAAAAATATGTTAAAAGATTGTTACTTCGTTGGCAAGTGCATTAAACGACGAAACACATGGGAAAAATTGAAGGAATGAAAGCAACCTTTACTGAGGAGTTGCNACTTTGCTGTGCTGTTTTGACTAGTGCTGCAGATACACTCGNCTACATCGAGTGCGCTATTAAAATAAAAGAAATGATTTGCCTCGTTTCCAAGTTCTCAAATAACATACTTCAATACTGAGTAGCAGGCCGGAACATGGGAACTTCCTCAGGACATCACCTCCTGTACTTACACAGAAAGGTTGGTAGTGTTTTTTAGCGAAAAGACAATTTACAAATATTTTTTAGTAAAACAAATTTATTGAAACGAACACCTTTATCTTTGTGTTTGGCAACACTCCAAATATTTTTTGCAGCATTTTTCAAGGAGTTAGCTTTAACTGCCATCAGAGAAATGTGAGGTCTCGCCTCTCGGTCTCGAACTTCCAGGTCTCGGTCTCGGCTTTTATGGCAAAGTCTCGGTCTCGAAGTTTGAGCCAGGTCTCGGTCTCGGAGGTTACGGTCTCGACTACATCACTGTTCCCAAGCTTATACAAGCGCGACCCAAATCTGAATTTGAACATTTCGCAACCCAAGCCTCAAACAACGTATGAAAAAATAATGACTGCACGGATGATTTTTGGCAGCAAGTTGCTAAGTTCGTTTTATATGTCAGCCATCCAGGGGGGTACTGCTGTTGATTTTTAGCGCCCAGGACAATAAATGAGTTTGTCGCGCCCATGTTCGAACCTAATGTCTTTCGGAGCACGCGAAATGTATTGAAGAAAGTACTTGCGACATTGTTGGGAATTTTCAGCGTCCCCAAGTGATGCGGAGCCGGGTGCATTGTGCCCTCCTTTCCCCCTTNCTTANGCCCCTGCATCCATCTACTCTTTTCTCAAGTGACTACGTTGTAGACACAGACAANCAATGGCAACGTTCAAAATATAGCTGATACACGATTTGGATCGCCTCTGCGCGACCCATTTTTTTACCCTTCTCCATCCTGTTTGGCTTTCGACCCATACTTCGGGAACCACTGGGCTAGATCAACTAACCAACCCATGTGTTAAGCTGCGACGACATGTATTTCTTAACTTTAGTGCAGAGCCGTGGTAATAATCGATAGTGGCTTCGTTTTCGTAAATACACAACCGTTTTCACGCTTGTGGACTGAGTGGTCAAACATATGCAAGTTGGTTTAGATGGCAGATATAACTTTATCCAATTTACAAAATCGTCTTTCACATTTGTGGCTTATATCGTTAACTCTAAATATAGCTATATAAATACCTAATCATATTTGGGAATCAAGCTTAGTGCAAGTAACACGCAAAAATTCTACTACAGTCGCATTTCATAGCGTGTGATGACGTAATATCCAAGCATTTTTGAAAGGCGTTGAGGGACTCTTCTTGCCTTTACGTTATCAGCTGCATACGTCAACCAGTCGCTCAAGAATTGGACAAGATCCACGTCCTACGTGCGCGCAAGTTTTGTAGACCTACACCGGAAGCCGGTGTCTTAGAGCAAAGTCGCCACCCAGCATCGATTGAACGCGTGTTGGTGCACATCAGAAGCGTGTAAATATAAAAAGCGGAATCATAATGGCGGCCACGATGACTTCTTGCTCGAGTTCAATATTGGTTGCAAAAAGCAGATGGTGCACTTAATATCAGGCCCGTAACCAGCTTGTGCGCCAGGTGGGGCGAAGAGTTTTCTGAGAGTGGCCCAGATTTTTTGAACTATGTTCAATACAGTAGTTTTAAATTATGTCCAACACATTTTTACAGGGGGGGCGAAAAAAAATTTTAGGGGGGCTTCGCACCCCCTGCACCCCCTGGTTACGGGCCTGATTAAAAGCATCGCAATGTTCACAAGAACTTTTGCAGGAAAGTTGTATGAGCAAATGGTGGCTTTCATTCCAAGTAGAAGTTTCGAATTTTACCAAAAAATACCTTTTAAAACTGGTCAATTCAATGAAAGCGGACTTTTTATTTGCCACTTAAATCCGAACATAATTATTCAAAAAAAGAAGCGTCAGAAAAAGGTACATTTCATGGATCATGGTTCAATAACAAGGGGCATTAAGCATTTAAATGTTGAGACTTGGCTGTTGTTTGCCCCTCTATTAAATTTTCAGGCTACGCGCCTGGTCCGTGTGAACCTGGAATATCCCATATTGTTTATGTGGGTTCTCTGTGACTGTGTTTTGTATATATTTTGCGGAATTGTAACATGCTCATATCAAATGCTTGTGTACCAGGTTCAAACTTATTGAACACAGTTGGCATGATGCATGTTTGTATTTTCACAATCTGTATTTTATTGTTTCAAACATTTACTACTGTTTTTCATTAAGCATTTTCCATAAGAGGATAGTACTATACTATTGGAGATTAACAATTATTTATTCATTTATATGCAATAATTCTAGGCTTGATTCCATAGCAACATTTCATTTTTGCCATTACTCATTCCGGTAATTCAAACCTGACAGCCATCGACCTGTTTCGGTTTGTTTGCGGTTATTTGAACTATTTGGCATATTTTGACGAGCGATTCGGCATTTTTGGTCCATCATGGCCTGGCAACCTTAAATGGAATACAGTACATTAGCTGAAGCAAATGCTGGCGCCTTAATGTATTGTTTTGGTTCATACATAACAACCTGTGCTGCAGTGACAAAAATGACAACCCTTTTTAAAAATATGAGATGTTCAAAAAGGGGAAACATTTTGTTAAAAATGACGACTTATTGTTTAGAAATACGAGCTGTTTCAATTTACAAAAAATTAATAACACAGTCGCCTATTCTTTGTTGCCCAATTAAAAACTGAAACAGCGGCTCCTAAACATTCTTGAGCGCTATTCAAATGAGTTTGGTTGACACCTCGCGACCCAAACCTCGAACAGCGTATTGTAGCAGGGCGGTGGCTGCTACATGCGGATCGCTAATAATATCATGCCCGGTGATGCGAAAGCCATCGGAGATCTACTTTGGCCAAGCGCTTTGGCGTGCAGGCAAGCCGCTTATTTAGTAAGTTAACATGGAAAAAATAATTGTGTATGGATGATTTTGGCAGAACGTTGCTACATTCCAGCAATCTACTCTTTTCTCAAGTGGGCCTAGCTTTAAACGCTACGGAAAGAAACACAGACAAGCAGTGGTACTGGTGAATTTACAAACCACGTTATCATGATAAATCATTCAGCTTATGATGAAAGTGACTGAAAGAACTTGAGAAGGGGAACAATGAAAATATAGAACCCAGGTTTGGATTGCATCGGCACGACCCATTTTTGACGCTAAGAGACCCTTGCAGGGTCGCGACCCATTCTTTGGGAACACTGATCTAAAAGAAACACGGTGTTTATTCATTCATTTTCACATCGACTTTTGCGGTATAATCAAGAAACGTAGTTTTTGGCAGGCTCGTAACTACGGGGGCGCAGGGGGATTCGCCCCTTGGAAAATTTCTAGCTCCCCCTGGAAAAATGTGTTGGACATAGTTTAAAACTGTTGGACATAATTTGAAAAAATGGACCCCTCTCACAAAACTCTACGACCACTGGTGTCCCAAGTTGGTTACGGGCCTGGTACTAGGTTGACCTCTTGGCCATGTAGCCAGCAGCATGTGCCTCGACGATCTTTCCTGGGACATTCTGGTCACGTAGGCAAACCATCGAAAGCGAGATCTCTCTCTATTCGGAGAAGTTGTTCGACATTCAAGGCTTTACGAATCTTCTGGCTACACCTACAGGAAATCGACCCAAATATCAGCCAAGGAATCGAGTGGCGTGATCGCATCTCCGATCTGGTTTTGTATTGTCTCGGTGGGCAGTCAGAGAAATATCAGAGGTTGCTGCAAAACGTGAAGTATTTCGAGATCGTATAGGTCTGCTACACCCGCACCCTTCCCAGGGCCGGCCGTAAGCCGATGCAACCGACGCAGTTGCATTGGGCCCCGCGCCGTGGTTTTTGGGCAGGTTGTTCATTTATGCCAGATACTCCTTACGCTCGACAGTTATAGAAACGGCTTATAAATCCCATTGTTAGCACACAATTATCTCGTTTGAAAGAACGATGAAATTCCTCTAATTATGGAATGCTATCAAACGTCCTCAATTCTCATGCGAGGGCGTTATATCTGCGCTCTACCAGGTCCCACTCTTTGTGGATGGAAGGTGGTTGTTACCTGGGCCAGTTAAAACTGCAGTAGACCTACAGGTATTGCAAACAAGTTGAGTAGTGATTCAACTCGCAATAAACAGGTCAAGACGAGTGTCTGTCATATTAACTTTGATAGCAGGTCTGCCAACGTAACGTTGTTCAGTTCTCGAAATTTTTTGTTGGTTACGGGTCATCTGCATTTTGACAAAGGCTTGCAGTCTTGCTTCATGGCATATTTTAACACAGATAAGATATTTCAATTTTTTGTCAAAATAATATTAACTCCACGACATTGAAAAAAATGACAAAAGTTGAGAGGTTGAGCCTATGGAACTCAAGAATCTCATGCAAACCACCGAAAATTTTTGTGAAGTGTTAGCACTTAAATTTTCCTCCTTTTCTTTGTCCACAGTTTCACGTTGTTTGTCGGTTGTGCAAGTGCTTTTATCAACTGCCGCCGCACCAAACTTTCATTGTTGTTTTGCCTATTTGCGAACGTACGTTAGCAGAAAAACCAACGTAAAGGACACTTAAAGCTGCACTGCAGCTTAACTAAGCAAGGCGAAAATTGTGAATGTCATCCAGCACACTCGTTCCTGTGCATCATTATATTGGACAGCTATGCTTCTAATTCATCAATCAACCACACGCGTGCGTTTGGTCAATGCACTAAATGTCCATGCACTAAGAACAACTTAAAAATTAAGCTTTTGTCTTTTGTCGAACTTTGGGCAGATGCATAAGTTGCTCTCTTGTGACGTCTGTTTTTTTTCTGTGTTGCGTCAAAAAGCGGATAGTTGATGGTCCGTCCAGACGTTACTTTTATACAAGAACGGGTCTGCGCTTGTGGTTCCCGAAAGCGTGAAAAATAATCAGTTCATGGTAGCAGTTTTCTCCAAGTTGTAATCTCAGATGTTCTTCGAACGAAACTGCTGTTCAACATGAGTGAAGTACTTGCGATGATTCATCTTCTTGCGATGATTCAAACTTGTCCTCATCACTTATTAGTAGTAGTAAAGTCACAGCAGTGACCCACACAAGCGAATCATATCGCAGTTTATTTGCACAAGAAAACTAGTTTCGTGTCTAACTAACACATCTTCAGTTCTGCGCAGCCAGGCTCGTAGCCAGAGGGGGAAATTGCCCCCCCCCAATTCCGAAAGTAGCACTAACAATTTTCAAGTTAATCAAGCTTTTGATGTGTAAGCCAAAGAAATGCGTCAGTGCAATGAAACGAAACTGCTTAAAAAAACTATTCTGCTTCAACTTTTACTCGAACCTGATCAAAGCAGAACCAATTGCCTGTTATTGAACAAGCATTGTGTGTAGCAAGGGTCGGCAACCTACGGCACGCGCGCCACACTTGGCGCGCCAAGCAATTTCTAATGTCACGCAGAAGCTCCATGTTTTACATATCGATTTTGTTATGATTCACTCAGAAGGTAAATTGACTTTGACTTGTATAAAAATAAGGCCCGTAACCAGCTTGGGACACCAAGGGGGGCGAAGAGTTTTCTGAGAAGGACCCAAAATTTTTAAACTATGTCAAATAGTTAGCTATGTCAAAGACATTTTTCCAGGTGGGGCGAAAAATTTTTAGGGGAGGCTTCCCCCCATGCTTGCGGGCCTGACAAAAATACGTATGTTGTTGACACACTGAATGATTCATAACCGTTGAGTCGGCGTAGTTAGCAAAAGATTGCCCATCCCTGGTGTATATTGTAAATGCTGGAGAATTCATGCCAATGGCTGACCGGACCTTCACCTGAGGTTTATACTCCGTGTGGAAGTTGGTGATGATGAAATACACACTTGTATATACGCCCTTGTAATCAATAACCGAAAGTAAAACAAGGATTAACGCCTTTTGCAGCCGTATCTGGCGCACCAGCGTGCTGTATCCCACCTCATTTCAAAAAAATCGCAGAAATTCCTCTCTGATAACCCTGGCATGCTACAGTACTATACATTGTGCTCTTGTGTGCAGCATCAGCCGTAGCAGAACATCGTAGGGTTTTGTTTTTGCACAGTTTTACAACTAAATGCGTGAATACGGCTGTGATA
>JGI24159J19872_10008578_pt1 | contig 13387 bp, 8 predicted proteins | sample Ectturendosymbi4_FD_19872 | JGI IMG/M metagenome (IMG submission 19872) | reverse complement strand
CCTGTGTTGTCGCTGCTGTGCACTTGAGCAAGGCACTTAAAGACGCGCACTCAAAGGAGCCAAGCAATCTGCACGTCTGTGCTGCCCGCTTCTAAAACTCCGGTTAATAAAAAAATCTATCATCTTAACACCCTGCACCTCTACTCAGAGCAAACTCGAAAACGAACAAAGAAAGAGTTAGCGAATTGTTATACCAAGCTGTTCAACTACCGACATCCGATTGTTCGATTTTTACGGAAAACGAGGGCTTGGACCAGATCAAAGTCACTATGACCAATAACGACTTCGGTCCAGATTACAAACTGCACTAGCCCAAATTAAACGGATCGCCACCAAGTGAATATACACTGTATTTAAAATTTTTTCACCGTTCACGATTTTTGAGCAACTTGCGCTTGCCCTGAAAAATCAGAGTTGCCCTGAAAATTTTCACTGTATTGAATATACTTTTTACATTCAGGATCTTTAATAACTTGCGCTTGCCCTCAAAACAGTTTTCGCTGAAATTTTTCACTGTTTTGAATATATTTTTTACCATTTAGGATTTTTGAGCAACTTTGTGCTTGCCTTGAATAACAGAGTTGCCCAGAAAATTTTCACTCTATTGAATACACTTTTTACATTCAGGATTTTTGAGCAACTTGCACTTGCCCTGAAAAATAGTTGCCCTGAAATTTTTCACCGTCTGGAACATACTTTTTGCATTCAGAATTTTTGAGCAACTTACGCTTGCCCTGAAAAACAGTTGCCCTGGAATTTTTCACTGTATTGAATAATGTGTATTTTTTATCATTCAGGAGTTTTGAGCAACTTGCGCTTGCCCTGAAAAAACAGAGTTGCCCAGAAAATTTTCGCTGTATTGAATATGTTTTTTACATTCAGGAGTTTTGAGCAATTTGCGCTTGCCCTGAGAAACAGAGGATGCCCTGAATTCACTCTACTGAATATGCATTTTTTATCATTGAAGATTTTTGAGCAACTTGCGCTTGCTCTGAAAAACATAGTTGTCTTGGAAATTTTCACCGTATTGAAATATATTTTATCGTTCAGAATTTTTGAGCAACTCGCGATTGCCCTGAAAAACAGAGTTGCCTTGGAATTTTTCACTGTATTGAATAATGTGTACTTTTATTATTCAGGAGTTTTAAGAAACCTGCGTTTACCCTTGAAAAACAGAGTGTGCCCTGAATTCCCAGTACTGAATATGTATTTTTTATTATTCAGGATTTTTGAGCAACTCGCGATTGCCCTGAAAAACAGAGTTGCCTTGGAATTTTTCACTGTATTGAATAATGTGTACTTTTATTATTCAGGGTTTTAAGAAACCTGCGTTTACCCTTGAAAAACAGAGTGTGCCCTGAATTCACTGTACTGAATATGTATTTTTTTGTTATTCAGGATTTTTGAGCAACTTGCGCTTGTCCTGAAAAACACAGTTGCCTGAAATTTTTCACTGCATTGAATATGTATTTTTTATCGTTCAGGATTTTTGAGCAACTTGCCCTGAAAAACAGGGTTGTCTTGGAATTTTTCACCTGTATTGAAATATTTTTTATCATTGAGGATTTTAGCAACTAGCGCTTGCCCTGAAAACAGAGTTTGCTCTGAAATTTTTCAAGCCCGGGGGGGCGGCCGACCCCACCGACCCCCCGCCTCGTACGCCTATGACCTCATATTCATTGATTGAGCCACTTGGGGGACAAAATCAGGTTTTGTAGACTGGGAAAGAATTAGACTTTATTCTGTTTATTTGAGAAACACACAAAGAGAACAAACCAAACAAACAAATAAAGAAATGTATAAAGAAATGTAAAATAAATTTTGTGCACCTTGCTACCTTAATATCTCAATGTGATTTTAAGTGCAAAACGTGTTTGGCCAAATATGATCACCAAAATCTTATATGTGCAGAGTCTTCCAACACCATGGGCGTCCGCAGGGGGTGGTAGCAAAACGGGCGTTTGTCTCCATGGAAATTTTGACTAAAAACCAAAAATTTCTGAAAAGCCTGAAATCAGCAGCTTAATTCCGCTTAATTGATTTAATTCTTGCAATGACAGTTTATTTGCCGGTATGGACACACTGCACAAGAGTCAGGTTCACGGTACTATTGTCATGTAATGATTATGCAGTTCACTCATGTTCGGTTCTTTGCCTGCAGAGGCAGGCTGCGAAACTTGAGAGCGGATTGTTCTGCTACTGGTCTTTATTGCGCAACAATAACATGGCAGCAAATTTTCAAAGGTTCACTTCAAGTTACAGTAGCAGCAGATTGCCAACTTGGCTTTTTTGAAGCCAGATTTTGAAATTCTGGATTTCTTTTGACGGGCTTGGCATTTTTTTAATCGAGAAAAGCTGGACAAAATCTGTTTTTTTTCTGCTTTTTTTCAGTCGGAAAGACTTGACCCTGAAAAGCAGGGGCGGATCCAGCCAGTTAAGTTGGGGAGGGGGGCGATTTCGCGATTTCTGTAATATTGTCTAGTCAAGTGTCATCACGGCATCGCTACTGCAAGAGAGGTGAAATATACTTCACAACAATCCTGTGACAAAACAATGGACGACAAAACGGCCATATATCGCCAATGCTGTTTCCGAATTGTACAAAATCGTGGTAAATAAAGTTACGTTCGTAAGTTTTATGGGAGGCGATCGCCCCAATCACCCCCCTGGATCCGCCCCTGCTGAAAATGATTGTCAGAGCTGCATGTTCAACATTACAAATCTCTTCTAACGAGGGTCTAATGACCACGCAGGGTGCGAACTTCCCGTTTTCCGCAGGTCTGGATCCAGCCAGTAAGGTTAGGAGGGGCGATTTCAGTTTTTGCTAGTCAAGTCTCATGACGGCCTCGCTACTGTAAGAGGGTTGAAGTATACTTCACAACACTGCCCCTGACAAAACAATGGACGACAAAATGGCCTTATAAGCGAATGTTGTTTTCCGAATTGTTGAAATCATAGTGATCAAAAGTTACTTTTTTAGGTTTTAGGGGGTATCGCCTCCCTGGATCCATCAGCTCTTCCGTGTAGATATTGGTTCCAAATTCTTGTCTAGTTCTGACTGCTTTTTTGTTACTCAAGACATTTTTCATAACGCTTGTAACATACTCCGTTGATGATGTCTCTCACTAATTGTAGGAGTACATTTGCTATTAAACTAGGAAATTTTGTGCAATCTTGAATTGCAACTAGATCTAAAATCCCACAAAAATATAATCCCGATGCCTTTTTCCTCTGATTGAAATGTGTTTTTTAATTTGTATGCATAAGGAAACATCGAAATTTCAACAATCAGTCCTAACCCTTGTTTCCCCAGTTTCTGCAATTGGCATTAGAGACAATAACATTGCATATATAACCCCGACAATGATCCTATATGAGGATATGAAACCGACTGAAGACGTTCTGCATCATCTGATATGCGTACTTTCTCACCTCATTTGTACATGCAAACACAGTAATATAAAGTCATCTTTATTCTTTATATTATTGAACACATTGAAGTTGCTGCAGAATTTATCAGTTCAAAAAGCAGATTTAACACGATTTTTCATAATTAAACCTAGACACCCAGGTCCATTAGAAAAGCAGATCAAGGTGAAAAAAGCCGCAGTGAGAGCTCTGGTTACTTGCGGAAAAAGCCAACTACCGTAACTTGAAGTGCGCGTTTGAAGATTTTTGCCTTCTTTATTGTCATACAATAAAGACCAACAAGTGTCATTGCAACAATTAAATGAATTAATAGGAACTTAGCTGCTAATTTCAGGTTTTCTCGAAATTTTTGCTTCTTAGTCCCGATTTCCAGGGAGGGAAATGCCCGCTTTCCCCCCTGCGGACGCCCATGGGCGTATCCAATGAGACGTCCTGTTGATTTCAATACCGTCAAGGCAATTTGTGTGTCTGAAATTTAGAAGTGCTTAACGACCAGAAAACTAAAAGAATTAGCTTTGCATGCAAAATCCTTGCTGTTTGTAAAGCTTTCAAGGGCGTTACAGACTCTTCAGGTCGTTTGGTGCGACCTCATCCTGCCTTTCTCTCGTTGTTGGTAGGTCAGGCACGGTCACGTGACCATTTTCGTGCCATCTGCCGCGCGATGAAGACGCCAAATTTACTGTGGCTAGGCCTTTAGGAACATGGGTGACGAATCGTTTCAATATTGCATAAATGCATAGTTTGCACAACAGCATGAATGCTGAGTTGCACAATGCATAGTTGCATGAATGAATAGCTGCATAAATGCATAGTTGCAAACCCATTCCAGTCTATCTGATGATACTAATTCAAGAGAGCAGCGAACGGGCGGAACCCCGCAAGTACTCGTGAGAGCTGTGAATTAAAACTCATTATGTTATTCACTTGTTGTGGGTCAGACTTGGTTGTTTCAGTGTGGCTCCAGACAGGCTTTTATTATGGCAGGGCAGTTAAGAAAGCTCTACGGTTTCTCAAGGCAAAGATGGGCTGTGCGATCATAAATAGTAGACGACTTGTATCAGACTCGTGGCCCTCGGGGCGCATGCGTCTTAGTTAAAGGCATTGTGCGACCCAGTAAGCTTTAGCTTTTCTTTATTGGGTCTGTTTGATACAATGACAACCTGTCTTTATTCTGATAATCTTAAACTTGACATTTTTGATGCAATGGCGTTTGCCTGTTTATTATGTATTATGCACTGGTAGATTTCCACGTTCCCACCTCTGCGCAAAACTGATTTCTGCCTTTGTGATTGCTGCTCATGTGTTTCTCTGCACTAAACTGATTTCAAACTACCCTTGTTGTTCCACTCGCGCTAAATTTGCCCATATATAGTATCACAGTTTGAGGCTGATTAGAAATACCATGCAGTTGTATCGATGCAGTTAGAATTCGAATACTTTAACTAAACTTTGGTAAAATGAAAACAAGGCATTCAATGTGCTGCCCTCATAAAGATAGTGACATGACTTTTGGCCCAGTAAGACATTTCGGTTGGACACAGCTGTTTCAGACACTCGTTCCGTTACGATCTCACAGTGCGTTTGTTACAAACTCGCCGAAAGCATGCACTTGCGAATTGCATTAGTATGTTAATCTAAGACAATTTCAGCAAATCGTGACTGCAGCCATACATTTCACAGAAACAGTACCTCTTCATTATCTCCCGATCTTAGCACTTTCTATCTTTTTCATCGTCTGAGCGAGTCCCTATAGCGCTTTGTACTGTATACTTAAGCTTGGGCAGACGTTGACCTGTCTGGCATCTCGCCATGACGAAGTCAAAATGGCGTTCGCCATCACACTAAGCAAATGCTGCTTTTCCAATCTTTTCATGCAGTCGATTCTTTACGGATCAACTGATTGCAGCGCATAACAAATACTGCGGAGGGTTGCAATCTAGTTTAATATGATTCTAATGCATCTGCGCACTTGTAAAAAATTGTTATTTGGAAATAAATCGCCAATTTCACCAAATGCCAACAATTATAAGAACAGTGTACAATCTGTCGTCTCGGCGAACTTGATGTAGGTAAATAAATCTACTAAGAAACCTTGTTTATTTGCGAACATTCCAACCAGCATATCTGTTGTCACATGAATTTCTGTTTGCGATGTTGTAATGCCCGCTTGTTTGTGTTAATATTTGCTTTTGCAATCGTTTCGTTGCTGTCCCTCGTCGGTAAGCTGCAGTTGTTCAGCTGGTGGAGAACCTAAGGACAGTTTGCATCGAAAAACCTCCATGGTAAGCAGTTGCTTTAGAAATATTTTTCAATCTAAATCTGTAAGGAAACACAATAGCTGAGCTGAATTTTCATTAGCTGGAATTATTTTGTTTTCTGCAGCTTTTGTAGAAAAAATGCTTTCGCAGAAAGCAATGTGCTTCTTTGTAAATTTTGCAGTTACCGACTTGAGATAGAGAATTAACAAGTGTGACAACCAATCTTGCGTTGCAAATACAAGCCTTAGTTTTCTTACAAAAAAGATGCAAAAAATCTTCGAAACGAAACTGTTTGAGATGACTTATAACGAAGTCGTGGGCCAATCAAAGCATTGCATACGCATGGGCCGTGAATCATCTCTGAAGATAATGCAGATTATACCAGAGATTTAGGTCAGAAATTTCAACTCACTCATCAAGCTTTGCGGCACAAAGCTCAGTAGGCGTGCCTTGGCCACCGTGCGATGTGTTCTACGTTTGCAATTTCATGGCAAACAAGTTTAAATTCCTAGCAATACTGACTTTGGCCAAGTCGGTGTGGTTTTCTGTAAAACATGCCAATAATATTTGCTGGTGGTAGGCTACAGTTCAAAACAAACTCTCTGTGCACTGTACGAAAAAATCATAAAAATTCTTTTGAGCAGGTTTTAATTTTTATGTTTTGGTTTCCGATCGTTTGTTTGGTTGCCTTGCCTAAGATATTAACAAACCCTTATTTCGAAGAGATTCTCCAATGTCTTATTCTGAGGAGTCACACAGCTAATCATTATCGGGTAGTTTCCACTCGGTAATTTATGTAACAACCTGTTCTCACAAATAGAAAGCTAAATTTGTGAAAAGCACTCCATGGAAATTCTGAACACTGTAAATTTTCCACTTAGCGCCAGGCACGTTCATGCCTTTATTCAAAATAAATAAACACTAACTTTTGTAAAAAATAAGCTGTTCTGAAGATTGCTTTGCAAAAAAAAGTGAACAAAATGACCAAAGATCCAGAAGAGAGAAATTTTCTGACTGACAGTGACAAAGAAAAACTGATTAATGACGAAGATGAAACAACAATGGACTTCAATGTGATACTTAAAGCAATTGGCGATCTTGGCCGATACCAATTATTGTTGGTTTTGATTGTTTACACTGTCACAATGCCAGCTGGAATCAACATGGTGGGATCAGTGTTTCTTGAAGCCACTCCCACTCACAGGTGTGCTCTACCGCCAATAGACAACCACCCTAAATTGTACTACAACGTAACCGAGCAACAGATAAAGAATTACACCATTCCGTGGAAGGAAAGTACAAACGTGAGTCAATACTGGTTTTCTGGATGTTTGTGATGGTCATGCACCACTTCCCAAATTTGGTTAGGATAAATTGTATTAGTGTAGCCGTGATGTTGCGTTTTTCTTTTTTCTTTCAGTTAACTTAAATTGTATTGAGTGTAACCGTGATGTGTGGTTTTTCTTTTTTTCTTCAATTTTGTTTCAAACTAGAAAACTGTTATTGAGTGTAAGTTAAAGACTAGTGCGCTATGTATGAATGACTATTAATGGAAGAATGTTTGGCTATCAACAAAAATTGTGATTAAGGAAAACCTTTCAGTTCAAGGTTAAGCTTTGCCGAAATCTTTCAGGTTAGCACTGGTATTTGCAATATAAGTAACATTAAAATCGTTTTCCTCTATGAAGTACAAAACACCTTCAGCAGCCAAAGACAAAGCTGAAACTGCGTTACAACTAAACTCATTAGGTGTTCTAATAAATTATCGCTAATGATTCATATTTTCAAATCTCAGAATCAATTAATTAGACTTCGCCTTGATGGCAATTTGTTTTGACGATGTGCACTTTAAAATTTCAAGTGAAACGAATAAAACATACTAAGAAATTGTTTTGAACATAATGGCAGAATTTTGCCAGAACTTTGCCAAGAATTGCTCTAGCATAGCCCATTATGTTTCAGTGATTACTTCATATCCGCGTTTTCAATTATTGATCAACTATTTGCGGAAATATATGCGTAGCCACGGGGGACGAAGGGGCCATGCCCAGTGACGGATTTAGGCATAGGCCAAATAGGCCATGGCCTAGGGTCCACGCAGCTCTATCTTATAACGGCTCAATATTAACTAAAAATTTGCGAAACTGCGCAGAGGCATAACTTCACAATTTTCCTTGAAACGAGCGGAAATGCAAATATCTACTCTAGACTCTTACCAATAAACTAACAACGCGACAATACTGTGCATCTGGGCGTGAGAGAGATGCAGGCCGTCTGTATGAAAGCGGTTACGGAAAAAGAATGAAAAAGAAAAAAATGGTGCTTAATGGATGTTTAGTTTTCCACTGCCAAAAAGCTCGCAACAACGCAAGAACCGCCAGACACTGCAAAACTCGGATGAAAAGCAATATTGTCAGCATTGGATCCTACGTTTGGTGGTTTTTACAAGATTTCCCGCAAACAGAGGTTGCTTGTTGAAACTCTATATGTTAGTTAAATCAGCTAGAACAGTTTCTCATGAGCTTTACTTGGAAAAACGTGTCTGCATTGGGTTTACTTCATATGGTTAACTGAATGTCTTGAGACAATACTTTGCTGCTGTGCCAAACTTGTCTTCATGCTGTTTACCATCGGCCTATGGGATAGATAGAGGATTAAAACACTATATTTTGTATTGCTTGGAAAATGACAACTTCAAAACGGCATATATGAGCCCTGTGTCTATTGAATGGATTGTGCTTGTTTGGTTCATGAAACATGTGGTTATTATTACTATAAAAAAGGCGTTTACGTACAGATGATCAGATCCACAGCTAGACGATATTTTCGAGGGCAGCAACACGGTCCCGCATGATAATATATACGGTATATCCGAAAATCAAACCTAATAAAAACGCTAGAAATAACGGAAATTTAACTAAGAGAACTTCTGAAGAGTGGCGTAGCCAGCCCAAAAATTTTGGGGGGCCAAAATGTTTGATTTTAGGCGAATAACACTATTTTGTTTGGAAAAACGCTTCTCAAAGCACAAAATGTCTATTTTTTCCAAAAATTTGGGGGGGCATGGCCCCTTTGGCCCCCCCTGGCTACGCCTATGCTTCTGAACTACACGAAAGAGCTATAAATTCCAAGTAAACATTGCAATGCCATTTGTTTTTTAGAAGAATGTAGGAAAGGCTTAAATTTCTGTTGAAGATCTAACGCAATTGTAGAACCAAAGTCGACACAACAAAAGATAGATTTTTGATGGGCATACTTGCACGTTTTTCAGACAAACGGCCACATAGGTCACATTTGCGTGGGGCCCCAAAAACTAAGATGACCTAGGGTCCCGCGCTCCCTAAATCATTCCCTGGTCATGCCCTCCCCAAGTTTTTAACATACCGTATTTATTCGATTGTAAGCCGCGGTTTATAAGTTTTTTTCATCGTTTCATGCATCTGGTAGTCGCGGGATCGTTGCATTTTTATTTCTTTACCTTATCTTATCGAAAGGTCCAAATGACGCCCAATCTTTCCTTGGCTACGTTTTGTCGGCCAAACTCTCTTTTCGCATTCTGTTCTCTTCGGAATCACGTGCACATCCGTCACCGGAGGGATTATTATGAACAGAAGGCAGTTGTAGTGGTGAAGCATCTTTACGAGGGTTGTCAATTCAAGGCGAAACGTACTAGTACGCGAATATATATCAGAAGGTTTATATAACCTAGCCTAGGGTATGTTCAAGTGCGTCTTACAATCAACAGCGACTTACATTAATTTTTTAACAATATGTCGTGCGGTTGACAATCAAGGGCGGCTAATCACAGGTCAACAAAATTTCAAAAAATTTTTTTTTTTATGGAAATAGTCATTTCTTATACATTTTTGGGCGCTGAATCCGAATATGACAATAAAAAACTTCGATTAGCTCTCGTTTTTTGAATATTTTCAATTTTTATTGTTGTACAAATGCATACATTAATGCTAATGCAACAGCAGAAACGTGCATGTTCACAATCACTTTCTTTTAGCTTTATTGCTGTAAGACAAGTCCGGTTGATCTCGAGCAAAAGTCCAACAGTAATCAACTAACATTGATGGGCTCCATCTTCCTTGGTACCGTTTTTCCATGACTGCAATATCCTGGTGGAAAAGCTCCCCATGTTTTTCACCTATGTCACCACAGTTTGAAGGAAAAAATTTAAGAACGAATGTAAGAAGTATATTTTCAAAGTAATGCTGCACCCCATATTTTTGTAGGAATCTATCATGTGTTCCACAAGTTCAGTATAATTTGGAGCTTTTGCATTTCCAAGAAAGGTGTGCCACATCTTGACATGCATTCTAGGCAACATTATCTGTTCCAGATAAGCTGTGATCAAAGTCTTCATCTTTTAATAGCTTGTTGATTTGGGGTTCAAAGAAGACACTTTCTTTGAGCTTTGCTTGGCTTAATACAGGAAACTTTTTGGAAATGTACTGGAAAGCTGCTCCATGCTGATTCCTCGCTTTTACAAATCTTTTCATTAGGCCAGTTTAATATGCAAAGGGGGAAATAAGATCTTTGATGCTTCAACGAGTGGAGTGTACTTCACATTTATTGTACCTGTTTTCAAAGTGCCTCTTTTTGACCAGTCCTTTATAAGGTAATGTTCATGTCTTGCACGACTGTCCCGTTCACACAAAAAAACAGCAATACTTTGTAAAACCAGGCTGAAATCCCAGTAGCATTGCAATTACTTTGAAGTCACCACACAGTTGCCAGCAGTACGGTTCGTAATTTATGCACTGTAAATGCTGCTTCATATTTTCGTATGTCTCGTTCGTATGGGCTGCATATCCAACGGGAATTGATGGCAACATATTAACATTGTACAGCAACACAGCTTTTAGACTTAGTTTGGACGAATCAATGAACAGTCTCCATTCTTGTGATCTGTGGTAGTACCCCAATTCTTGCATAATGCCATCAACATCTGTACAATATACAAGCCCCCCTTTCATGCTAAAAACCTGGGCCAAAGACTGTTGAGGTGTTCGAAAACTGCAAATATTGACACCACTTTGAAGCAAATTCCATTGTTTTAGTCTTCAAGCCAATAGTTCAGCTTCAACTTTCGGCAAATCTAAATCCCCTAGAAAGGGGTGTCAAATGATATGTTAAGGGGGGTCAAATGTAACTGTCACCACAGGCCTTAGAAACATGTGGTTATTAAAAAGGTAACGCAGTGGTTGTTTTCAAAATGTCTTTGGGCCCTTTGAAAGAGATACACAGGTAGTTGATTCAGAATTCCAGGGGGTTACATGTCCCCCCAGCATATATTGCTGGTGTCCATATCTTGAAAACTAGAGCTAACTGACAATTTAAAGACTAATTTTCGGATTCCTCGCTCCAAAATTAGTAAAGGGTGGTTACTTTCATCCCAGAAAGAAATTGTGTTGACCAGTGAAATCGAGTAAATGCGGTTCCTAGTCATTTTGTGCTTTGAGAAGTGGCGTCCCAAACAAACACACTGTTGCTCGGTGTGGTGATATGTTACTTTGCTTCGCTCGTAAATTGCGCTTGGGCCCTTGAGCAATCTTGCCTGATTGCTACTGCAACTGTGGCCCGTTGTTTCTGAACGTAGTCATTTTCTACTTACTTGCTGAATGATGTGCACCGTTTCTTAATCGCTGCCGTTGTATTCATGCTGCCTGCTTTTTACGTTCGCCTCTGATTTGAGTGTAATAAAGCCTACATCTAGGCACGACGACGGGTTACGTGTAACTACACTCGGCAAATGTCAAACATTTTGGCCTAACCCCAAAATTTTGGGCTGGATACGCCACTGTGCGGAAAGAGGAACATTTGTAAAGTTAATGCGTTACTTCCTTAAAATAGTGCATTTCAACCTTGCTCGCCTTAGAATAGTTCAACCTTTCTCTCCTGAGAATAATCTTTTAAATGCTGTTCTTTAACCTTGGTCGGTGCCCATTCCACGATTTAGAATGGTGTACTTACCAATATTTATAATAAAGTACAAACAGTAAAACAGCAATAAGGTTTGAAGTTGCTCAGATTGTTTTGGAATCTAAATGAACCACTTTTCACACAGCATAATATAATTTTTGAAATGTGTTAACGCGTACATCACCTAGCAACCACACATAAAGAAAGCAAAGCTCGTAGACTGTAAAAAAAACAACCAAAATTAATAAAACCATGACTTTAGTGGCTCCACGTCTACATTTTTTATCATTTTGTTCTGAACTAAGCCAGCAACAGCACATTCTGCAAAGTTTTCGTACTCAAGAATATGTATAAAGAAACCCAATTTATCGAAAAGAATCCTTTCACAGCTAAAGATCAGACACAATGATCTTATCAGTGTATATATTTCGTCTGCTGAGCAGGCGTCATCAGTTCTTAATCAAATTGTATTTACAAGCTTCGTTCCGGAAGCTCATCGTTACTTTCAGGAAAATGCACATGTAAATGATTGCTAAGTAAGTCTGAGTGACCACAAATGAGGCTAGAGATGTTATTTTTCAAAACAGTGATCTTCAACACCCTTTTTGAACATTACACTGCCGTAGACAAAGAAAATCTATAAAATTTCTGAATTACGCATTCTTTTGTGGCGACATGGCTCAGCCACTGATCACGACTGCGATAATGAGATTCTTTTTTGATTGCCGACTTCCCAGTTAACCTCACCTTCCAAGCAACCACAGAAACGTTGGATATCGTCAGTTGGTGTATTACGTGAAAGCAAAACGACGACTCGATGAGCTCAAGATATCGAGGAGGAAACGTTGATACGAAACCCGGCTCAGCACATTTTTATCTCGAACTAGTTATCTCGCAGGAAGACTCGCGGTTTCACCTTCACAGAAAACATGCAGTTTTATCTTTTGCTGGCTCTCACACAAGGAACGTGCAAAATCAAGGAAAGACTCGTTCAGTTACATTGTCTCGTTGCGTTTTCTTCTTCTGCTGGTTCCGAGAAAAGAGAGCGCACGCGGATCGTGAGCGGGCCGTTTTATAAGACGTGTCGCACGCGTTGCGTTCGGTAGTCATGTCAGACTGCAGGCTGGTGCACGGGCCGCGACACTTTTACCAAAGTAGAAATTTAATCTTCAGGGTATTGATTTTGCTATGATTAATTGAAATGTATCACTTCCTTTCACTTGAAGACTTACGGTAACTTGGCTTAAAAAATTCTCTGGTATTTGCGCCAGTTTTGCAAACCAGAACATCTCACGAAACTTAACGAATGTGAGAACTCCTTTTTCAGAATAAAAATCTCAGCTGTACTCAAAAGTTCAAAAACACGGGAAAGAACTTTCGGTACAAGCAAGACGCAAGTCTAAATGGAGTAAAGGTCAGCGGCGTCGGTACCACCAGCACAGGATTGTACCTCCAGCGTAGGGGTTGATTTAGAAAGCAACTGTTTGTACCTCCAGCGTAGGGATTTGACGTATAAAGCAACTGTTATATCCGTTGCTTTGCCATATACTGTTTAGTCTGGGATGCATGCGACATGACAAAAGATACTTTAGGTACCGTATTTTATTCAAATGGGTTCATACGCATACCAAGGTACATTGTTGCAAAAGCTAATTTGTTTAACACACCCGATTGTTACCCGGAACACACAATCGTTTCACGCATTTAAGTCTTTACTTCAATTAAACATTATGTTTCATATGTAATTAATGAGTGGTCTATAAAATTCC
>JGI24159J19872_10008577_pt1 | contig 13388 bp, 6 predicted proteins | sample Ectturendosymbi4_FD_19872 | JGI IMG/M metagenome (IMG submission 19872) | reverse complement strand
TTTCTTGACTATTCTAATCACAAGCAATTTTTCCTTTACAAGGCTTTTGCTTCCATAACTTCAGCCCCCCCCTTAGAAAAATCCTGGCTGCGCCCCTGCCTCGACCTCTTCACCGCAAAAACGTTTTTCGTGCTAGCTTTGTCTACTCTGGGCTCCTGGCCGGACCAGCGTGTCAAAATGGTTTTGCTGCACTGTCTAAGTTGAAGTGGCACCGCTGTACATGAGAAATTTCAGATGAAGGATGGAGTTAGGGTAGAGATGCACCAGAATTCCGTTCTGACCAGAAATTGCTTTTTTTGCGGCTCCTGCTGGAAATAAATTAATTTCGGCAGACTCGAAACTTTTCTTGGTCTGCTACCATCAAAGTTTTTCCTGTTAACAGATCGCTTGTGGTAACGTAGCATAAGAGTTGAACAGAACATTTTTATTGTTACATCGTAAGGTTAATTCACAACAGCCATGGGCAAACTACGGCTCGTGGCATGGCCTAAAATACGTATAAACTGGGCGGCAAAACTACCGCCCAGTATCACCGAATTTTAGCCACTGGGCGGCACTAAAATTTCGTACAGCATTTTTCAGAGCTTTACTAACTTTTGTGGTTATACCTGAAAGCCTGTGCAGGCCTACTTATGTCAGTCCAGAAGTCACACATTTCTTCAAACTGAGACCGACACTTCGACATTACGTGTTTGGTGATGCAACAAAGAGCACTGACTGTCTGCAGTTATTAGCTTCTATTACCGGATCATGTTAAATCAAGAAAGAGGCCAGAGATGCTGTCAGTTTGATTTTGCACAAAAGCCATCGGTAGCAAGTTGCATTTGTTTCAGTCCTTGAGCGTAAAATGTCCCAAAAGCAGCTTAAACAAAAAAAAACAATATTTGTGCATTTTGTTGAAAGCTACCACAATTTAAACTAGGCCTCACTGATTCCCAGTGATGCCACTCGGCTCAGTCATTTCAACACCAAAGTTTACAGGTTTAAACATTAAAAAAGACACAAAACTGCGTCTTGTCTTTTCAAAGCTTTTTTTGTAACTTACACTTACAGAAAAATATATGATTTTGCGGGTATGGGACAGTTCGGCAACGGGACGTTTCGGCGATAGTGGTCGCAAATGCTTTATACGAAAAAAAGCGTGTTTTCGAAATACTTGAAAGGTTGGACTATAAAGGATGTTTATTTACTCTAAACGAAAGCCCTAAACATAAACCCTAATGTCAAACCCATAACTTTTTGAAAAAGTACATAAAAAGCGCTCCCATCACAAGCGTCATGTCTTATTAACTGATTTATCGCCGAAACGTCTATCGCCGAAAGGGCGTCGCCGAACTGTCCCATTCCGTGATTTTGTTTGATTTTTATAGAAACTAGGAAATACAGATGTAATTGCAAGTTTCTTTTCCAAACTGTTTGTCATGAAAAATAACTCTTATTATCAATGAATCATTCTAGTCCTTCAAACTGAGACCGACACTTTGATAATAAAGTTTGGTGAAGCAAGAAAGAGCATTGTCTATCTTCACTTATTAACTGCGATATCTTGCAGAACTAATGAGAATTTGAGGCATAAGCGTTAATGTCTTTTTCTGCCATTCATTTCTTATGCTTTCAACGCGTCTCATGACCGATTTCTGCTTTCAGGTCGAAACTTGGTAGCAAGGCGTAACGAGATTAAATGGCGCCAGGGGCAAGAAGCAAGTTTGGCGCCCCTATTTTTAAATCTGAGGCCTTTCGGAAGCTAATGTACTGAGTTGAAGAAAGTAATTGTGACATTGTTGGGACTTTTTGCGCCCCTCGCTGTCATTCAGCGCCCGGGGAATTGTGCCCCCCTCGTTACGCCCCTTCTTGGTAGCTGAAATTTTTTGAAAGGAGAGCGCTGAGCAATGGCGAAATTGGAGGTTTGAGCCAGGGGAAAACTTAGCTGAAACGGGCCCATTGGCCACTGTAGGGTCCCACTAGCCAACGCTCAGAAAAACTATTGAGAAATGGTGAATCCGGATATGGATGGCTATACTAAAACCCTAAATCACCTAAAAATGTTCCGCAAACCGCAAAAAACAACAACCTGCTGAAAACCAAAAAAATATTAAAAACCGAAATATAAGCTAAGCGGGGGCCCGACTTTTTACATTTAGCTTGCCAGGGGGGCGACCCGCCCCCTCTGTCCTCCGTCAGTCACGCCACTGGCGTTGAAGAAGGCGCTGAAAACGCCGTAGGATTTTGCAAGGAGCGAGACATTTTGGAGTAGCCTAAGCGACTCAGTCACTGCCAAGTTCTATGAGCGGCTAAAGAAGTTAAGAGAGGATCAGTACTTAACAAGCTTGATCAGTGCTGTTTGTTTTCTTGTTCTCACAGCATGCTTGCAGAATGAGCTGTCAAGGTAAACCGTAGGGTCGTAACTCAAAAACTGCTCATAGCTGTCAATGGCACAGGAACTGCCAATTGTGATTCCAGACGTACAGTTTGTAAGTTTCTTACCACGAAGAAGAAAAGACTGAGAAGCATACTATACAAACAATGCGACTATGTCAAAACCTTTCTCCAAAGAGAAAGCAATGTGTGAAATTCCGCAACGATTGTGCTAAACCAAACGAATAAAATTCAGTGAAACTAAAGGTTTTGTTACTAGGTTTTCACGACATTAACGCAAAACCAAAAAATGCATCACTGCGTGATCGACTTGAAAGACCATCAGATTGTCGAGTCAGCTGGACCAAAGAGCAAAGCATGAAATTTACAGGAAAATCGGTAGGCTTCAATATTGCAACTTTCTTAGGGTTTCCCGGACTGATTCCTGTCACGTAGAAACAGGAACGTAACAATGGAGGTCAGGGGACTCAATTCCCCAGGTGCCGAATGAGTGCGAGGAGTGCCGAAAAGTCCCAACAATGTCACAAGTACTTTCTTCAGTACAGTAGATTTGCTTCTGAAAGACCTTAGGTTCGAACATGGGGGCGCCAAACTTGCTTTTTTCCCGTGGCGCCATCTAACCTCGCCCCTGCGTAGAAATCAAATGGGGTGTCCGCGGGACATGCTTCTATTTCCAAATGACAAAAACTAATGGCATTCACAAACTATCTTTTCTACAAATCTGCTGCCCTGCCGTCAGACACGTTGTCAGTAGGTAGGAAATTGTCATGAAGGTATAGGAAAATCGTGCCGCTTATGACGATTTTCCTTCTCCCAGTCGGACGAATATGTCACCTCGCTTGGTCATCCCGGAAGTACTGCAGTTTTCCCAGCCAACTAAATTCCTAATTGCTCTCGTGATTGCCGCCCAGTGAAAATTTCTTATTTTTGGCTATGGCTCGTGGGCCACACACGGCCCGCTAAGCTTTTCAATCCAGTACGCTAAACTTGTCCAAATTTATATATTAATGCCAATCCATTTCCACACTCCTTGCAATGCCCGTGTTGCTCCAGTACAAGGCGCATTGTGTTACTCCGCTCCAATTAGGACTATGCTTTTTAAAATAGTTTCACCGCGGTTTGGTTTCCCAATAATGTTCTTTGTGGGATCCAACCTGACGAAAACAGTTTCTGCAAAGCCACCATACTGAAGGGTAGCTTGCTGCACACTTTCAAAATCTTGTCTAACACCGAAGGCGCAAGTCCCGGCTTGTAAAGATCAGCGAGCGGACCGAAGAAAAGTGGACAGAGGGCCGAGTAATTGCCCATGCTAAATGCGTTGCAAAACATTGGAAACCTGGGTTAAAGCAATCACATGTCTCTGTGTGCCAATCAGTATACCGCTATCTGACTTATTGTTTATTTCTATTTCCTGTTAACTGTTTACCTCAAAATTTGATGTTGAAATGCCTTCATTTCTCTCCCGCTGCCAGATCCTTGTATGACGATAAGTGAATGACGTTATAGTTAGGGCGCTGCAAAAGTGTTTTTTCGATGTTGATTGTGTGCTAACACCTACTCTGTAATCTAATGCGCAATGACTAACGATTGTTGTGCTCTTGTATTATTCGATTGTGCTCGTGCTATGGACCATGCGTCTGCGACAAAATAAATCATTCATTCATTAAACACTTTCAGTACCTGCCGAAACGCAAAGAAATACAGCACGTCATTGGACGACCTTCATCGAGAATTGTGCAGTCGGTTTCGTAAGTTTAAAAAATTTGCATGTCATTTGAGCTGGTGGCCTATAGTCTGCGAAAAGACTCTAAAACAGCAGTACTGTATAGGAACGGTTTCTTTCACTCAACAAAATAGTATTCTCTAAACCTCCGGATGAGGGCGCATAAGATGCTGGCATTACTGTATTTGGATTGGCCTGTGTGTGTGTGCACACGATCAGCGTCATTAAAACTTGTTACAGATAAGAGTTAGTTGACCAACATCTCGGATCTATCTTGGCCGATCTCAAATGGTAAACCTTGTAAAATTTGAAGCGTATGCTCGTTTCTGCAATATCTAAACTACAATGCACGAAGTTGACTTTTCAAGATCTATATCCTTGATTGAGGTTCTCTTTTTTTATTTAAAACTTGACATGAGTAAAAAATCCTTGCTAACGAAGAGTAGGTTGTTGGCATGCAAACAAGAACAGAAATCGCGTTTTAACTGAGATCACAGTATTCAGAAATGCTGAGAAGTGATATCCAAAAATCATGGTAGTTTATAAAAGTTCTAAATTCTCCTTTTTGGACCATCGCAACTCAATACGTCCAAGTAGCTCAGGTCTAATTTATCATCTGTAAAGGGCTGCACAATCCATAGCAGGGAAATCCGATTCAATAAATGTTATTTGCAAAACAGAATTCGAAATTTTGTGGTAGAACATCGAGATGCTCGTGCGCAATTGATTTTATCTTTGATTCCAGGTTTGTGCTTTCATTCTCCCAATTACTAGTTTGGAAGAAATTTGTAAGCATTACAAATCTGAAAAATCGCCTTTTGATACTTTACTTTGTCACAACTCCAACTCTTATTTGAACGCCTGAACCTTACTGGCAATTTCAAAAATGTCACATCCCTTTGCTTGCAATGACAAATTCAAAAGGTTTGTGTTCTGAAATATTACCGACAAGAAGAACAATTTTGCAAGCCAACAGATGTCTTCAGAATTAATTGACATTGGGTGAACTTGTTGCGATTGAAGACATTTCCTCTGGATAACCAGCGTACAGTACTGTACTTACCCATAATGCAGCAACCTCATTGCGTCGGCTTCCGTGTCTTTGCATATTTCCGAAAACATTCGATGCTTTTTTTAATATGAGCGGATGAAATTCACTAATTTTATGACATCATCAAGAACAATCTTGTTGAACTAGATGACCCCTGGTCCTTCGCAGCCTCCCACTCCCTCATGTATTATATAGATCGATCAACTTGGAAGTCATCGGAGTACTACATTATGATAATCATGATGGCGTTATTCATGCGTGTGTCTTATTAGCTTGTGTTTCAGCAAAGTAAATGTATTAGCGCCATTAAGCGTATACACTCTACTACTGCCACGAATACTTCCCTTGTCTTCTTTCATGTATTTGTGTATTCCTTGTTACTACGATGCATGTTTAAAGTCTAGCGCCTTGCGTGTGGGAGTGAAGGCGTTACACAATACAGTACAATAAAAACCTCCAGACCTGACCGCTGTTTGTTTCCTTACATCAATCTCTTAACCACGAGTGTTTCTTTTTGAATCATGCAGTGAGTTGAAACACAGTCAGGAGAAACAATTTCGATTTTTCGGACAACTCCATTCAAAGTAGAGCCCTACATGGTTGCTTCTTCATCGGTAGTAACTAACACTTCGAATCCAAACCATGTTCCTTAATGAACTGATTCAATTTGGTGATGATGGCTTGAGCAGATGCGCGAACTTCAAGTTTTAGACAATACAATTAATGCTCGGCAATTGTTTTTGTTTCCTCATTGGCAACCCCACAATACACACTCAACTGCACCTCGTCTAAAATATCTGTTGCTTCTTAGAGATGAACACTACGTGAAAAGGTTGTTTGAACAAATCTTCTGAAATACGAAGACATCTACGTTTAGTTCTATTGTCCGATTTTGGAATGTGTCTTGCTTTGTGAATAGCTTTTTTCCTCCATGCAGAATGTCAGCAGTGATCTCAAGACAGGGAAGAACTACAGATTCCAACTCGGTACACGGACGTTTTCTTTGCGTAAAAATCAGCCATTTTCAGTGATGCACTAAATCAGGTTTTTTAAGGTGTTGACCCGATTCGGATCCCTAGAGTCTAAGAAAATCGGGTCCCCAGAATCAGAGAAATCGGGTCCCTACAGGATCATATCGGGTACGTAACATTTTCCTTAAAAAAAACCTGCACTAAATCGTTATTTCCTTCTTTACCACAGTATTTTCTAAGGACTAAAGATTTTGTCCCCAATGAACTTTTACAAACGCCTCAAAGAACGCCTTTGACTTATTTTGATGAGTATGGTGTTGTATTTCAAATGTTTTTGAGATGTCCTGGAGCCAAATTACTATTACCAAGTAAGTTTGTACAAAACAGGCAATGCGCTGATCTTTTGTACGATGAAACCCATACGTATGATGTAGTCATCTTTCCATCTGCGCTTCTTTACAATGCAAGCCTTTTTCTTTTGAATAGCTTTCTCTACAACAGTACACTGCTGATTCTCTCTCGGAAAAGTGGTCTAACGTAGCACTCAGCATGCGATTTGCTGAAAAGGATGTCAGCAAACCGCAGCATGCATCAGCACGCGATTTGCTGACACCACTCACTTCCTCTCGGTATAAGCTCTGGCTTAGCTCCAGCTAACTGCTTGAAACTTAATGTGGAAAAAATACGTTACGTAGCTTACTACAAAGCATTACAGGAATCATTGCTGAGAAAGCAGGATTGTTGCATAAGCTCGCACAAAACTCAACCTAGCGCAGTGTTTCCTAACATTTTCCAGCCTTCGACCCCGACTACTGAAATTAACGTAAAAAGAAGGATCACGCGATGGTCACATGACCAATGTTACAAGCAAACTGGCGGGAAAAGATGGATAACTCTAGCACTCACCCTCTTCTGATAGATACGGTTTTAAAAACTGTGCAAAGTTAATACACCGATCAAGAGCTAAGAACATTATAGGTCAGAATGTGATTGTTCTTCAAGAGCACACATCTGGTACTCTCCTGTACACCCCTGGAAAATTCTGGTACACCCTGGGGTATACGATACACCCGTTTGACAAGCATTGTTCTGTAGGACGCAATCTATTACCGCTTTGGAGTGTTTTAGTGGATTTTGAACAAAATCGCAGTTAAATCAAGGCATAAAAATAATTTCGGTTCCGGCCAGATTATTTTTTTATCGGCCAATTTCGGTTCCGCCCGGAAACGGAAATCTTGATTCCGGTACATCCCTAGGAGCAGGCATCTTCCCGTTATAGCATGAACCAATCTCACTACAGAAGACCGTAAAAACTCTGCCCGCTTCCATTATCTGGGTGCCATATTGGACAACAACGAGATGCCCGCTTTTCGGTGTCCTCAGAAAATGACTCACTTTGTTTTGATTTGGATAAAAACAAAAATTTCCAGTGATTTGCTCGTGGCACTACAGGAATTCCCACTGCATCTACACACACAAAATAAACAGAAAAAATCCCACGTAATTCTTCAGTCTTATGTCGGTTCACCTGCACGCTGTCGTCGGCGCTGGCGCCTAATCGCAAGAACAGACCACCAGGCAACATAGCATGAAATCAGCCAGAACGTTTCTTATAATGTTTTTCGAAGGCCTAAATCACTCCATCCACAACGTGTTCAGCAAAAAGAAAAAGGCGACCACATTCAACTTTTTGCATGCGGGTATTTTTCAGTTTGTTCAGAAATACGTTACATTTTTGGCTGCGATGAATGATAATTTAGAGACGCCGCAAAACCACAGATTCTTAAGTTCATGTAAGGGCAGCTTTCAAGCACTTTAGTGTTTTGTTCTTTTTTTGACAACAGCTTCGCCTGAGCGTGGAAAGCTGAAAAAATTCACACGGTGGTAGGTCGAGGATGGTACTTGTTTAAAAAAAAATTGTTTGTATGTAGGACACAAACAGAAAGCTGCATGCGAGTAAAAAATGCTAATGTTTGACGATGATGATGATAACTATAGTAAAATTACCCATGCGACTTGAACGACCCAAGGCAGGTTGGCTGTGCGAGCCTTATTGACTGCACCCACGAGAAAGCGCCAAGGACCAGTAGGCGTGATTACATTTGCGACCTGGCTGTGGAGCCAGCAGAACTATCAGAGATTGCTGAAAAGCCATAAGTGTTTCGAGATCTCGAAGGGCTGCTGCTCCAGTAACCTTCCTGAGGGGAGGCTCATGCTGAAAATGAATAAACGGCAATTTTTTCCTACGGGACCTGGCAAACCGCTTACCTCGCTCGTCCGGGGATGAGCTTCTCTGGTTGGTCAGGTACAGTGGAAAACATGCCTATCCGTCGGAAGTGGTCCTGCATCAGCGAGAGGAACTCCCTACCTGACGCTTGCTCAAGCGCAGCGCTGATAAGCGTATACCCGTGTGTGGTGTAGAGATATTTTCCACCTGCGCGAGGTTGCAACTCATTCAAGCGACAATCATGACTCTGTTAACGGGCGCTCTTCGAAATGCAGCGCATTGCTATAAGCCAGTGGTTCCCAAACTGGGGGTATATTACCCCCGGGCGGCAATATACGATTTTTCGGTGGGTAACACGGAACCAAAACAACAGTGTTGTTCTGTATTATAAGCGATCACTGTGAAATATTGAGGGTAATAAGACATAATCGCTACCTTGATTTGGGCAACGGCTCGAACAAGCTTGGGAACCACTGTTATAAGCGAAAAAACTATTGCAAGCTCATATCAGAAATTTATTTAGGACACTGCTTGCAAAGCTAACATATATTGTTGGGGGTGATATGTCCTCGATAAAGCATCAGCTCTGCTAGATGCCTAAACATCAAAATTGTGAAATATGTTTAATAGGGTTAAAAACTTTCAATAATAAAGCACAGCTGTTGATATCAAGCGACCAAAACAACACGGTATTATGATGAAGTAAAGGTGAGAGTGCGCTTGTCGGCACTTGGCGCGAAAAAAGCGATAGATTTTTAGCTAACGCAGGTCGCCACAGCAGCAGGAAAGCCGGTGAATACCAGCAAACGGCGACGAAACGTCGTCCAGTTTTAAGAAGTACTAAGTTTTTACTAACAAGTACTAAGTTTTGTCCACTTTTGAAGTGGGAAGCCTTGTAGGAAAAGTTGTTCACTTTTTTCAAGTACGAAGCCTTGTCATAAGGAGAATAATTTAACCCAAGAGAAACTGCACCCTGTCGAAAATTTCTGTGCGACATTACCAGCAAAGTACAGAACTGATTTGCGACATGTGTTCCATAAAGTAGTAACGCTGGTGACAATTTTTCGTAAAAAAAAACTCCGAGATTAGCAAATGTATTTAAAGAAGATTGAGATCTTTCAAGCAAGACTCAGTAGTAATAGTCGAAGAAAGGTATAAAATGACGCATTATTCGAATTAACTACATCTCAGAGAAATGTAAAATAGCGAACAAACATATAGATTGTGACAATACTTGCGGCGCTCCAAACATTTACCTGGATTGCCAATGCAACTGACAAAGACACGTGACATTATTACCGCGCCACGCATTAATCGCTGGCGCCCTCAGGTGTCCCAAATAAACGCAGTTGGTAGGATATAAGTATTCTTCGCTGGAACCGGATTCAGAAAACGTGATTTTAAACGTTTAAACCTAGTTTAAACCAAATTTGGAAGCTGCTGCGAACATTGTGTAGTTAGCCTTTCCAAAATCTCTCAAGGGTTTGCTGTCTTCCAACAACACGAACATTGTCTCAGGCTTCACAGGCGACTTTGTCAAATTTAATCCTGGCATGCATTCAAAAATCGATCACAAACTTTTTTTAAAACAAGTACGAAAAACCGTACAACATTTGTTACTGTTGGAGTTTAAACCATCGCTCGGGTGAAATGTAGGTGGCGGTTAGTTTGAGGTAAATGCACGTGATTTCAAACATATTTGGCAATGAACAGATAAACCTGCGGATTCACCTGGAACATTCAGCAGATCATCTTCTTTGAACATACTGAGAGCCTCAGTGACACTCGAATACTTTTTAGTTGAGTGGTATTCGGCGAATTGAAACTCGTCCACATCTTCTGCTCGACTTTTCTTCTTGCATGACACAATGCCTGCATCATCGACTTGCTGGGGCTCCTTGTCGCTCGGTTTTCTTTTATCGTAGTGACGTATTCCAGCCAAGTGCGACAGAAGCAAGCGTAAGGTAATATTGACCTGTGATTTCAAAAGCAAACAAAATCTTTTTTCACTTCACAAACCAAATTCTCAAGATCGTTAATCGACACCTTTATCGATACAAGTGGCATTAATACGTCATTACTAGGGCAACCAAAAGTCAGTAAAGTCAAAATTTTTCTGCCTTTTTAAACCTTATGAAACGTCCAGAAACCAAATTTCACGCTCATGCCATGAGGGAATCCCAAGTTACTAGGTCAAAAAAAGTCAAAATTTATCGTTGGGTCAAACTTTTCTTGCAGCGCTGTTTTTTTTCTCTTTATTGATATTTTATTGAAACTACAACAACAGATATTGACATGCTTTCGCAAGTTTGGTTGCAATTCCGTAATAATAATGGGTTTGTCGCGATTTATGACGTAATAATGTGGTTTTGCTCACCTCTGGACGGTTTAATATTATGCAGGATAGGCGTGGTAAGGCAAGAAGCGTGGTCTCACAGTACTTGGTTTGGTAAATGCTCAATCCGTTATGCATATTGACAGTTTCAACTTTTGATCTTTTTAGGTTTGACTCTGCTGTAGTTATTTATGTACTTATAATATATCATTCTCAAAGTTAAACAACCACTGTTTTTTTAATTTCGAAGCATAGAGTGCATTAATATGCTTCTGTGTTAACCTCAACACCTAAGACTGAATTATTTTGCATTTGCAAACGCAGAAAATTTATACGTCAAAATAAAGTCAAAATTTGTAAATTATGAAGTCAAAATTTTAAGTTTTTAGGTCAAAAAAATTAGTTCCCCTAGTCATTACTATCAAGTATAGCGCAACATGCTTCTCGACGATGGCAACCATTTTCGCGGACCTGCTTTCCGTCGTAAGTTTTCTCGGGGAACTCGGGAACGTAGTCCTTTATAGACTTATCCAAATCCAACTTCCCGTCTTCCCAAAGCTTGGCGACCGCAAATGCAGTTAATGGTTTGCTTAAACTGGCGACTCGCATGACCGTGCTTGGTCTGCACGCAACTTCGTTCTCAACATCTGCATATCCGAAGCCTGCAGAAGTGCGTTGCATACACATCAAACATGAACTGCATCACCTTCTATAAATTACTGGAGAACATTTTGATTTGCAACGATTTCAGCCACAAGAAACTGGGGGTGTGCGGCCCAAACAGAAGAAGGAATTTTTGGAACATTTCGTGAAATTAACACGCGGCTCATAAGTGCCAAGCGACCCTCACAACCCGAGGCCAACGCCAAAAGGCAAATATTAGGCTCTGGTCTGCAATTCAACCTGGTGTCAAACAAATATTACGAGAAAAGCAAGTAAAAGCATAATCAATCAAACTACAATATTATTGTCATCGTCTCAAGCTCAAACGGTGTTCACCAGGTGTATCATGCTAAAATTGAATAAACGTTTGCACAGATAACGAATAATTTTCAACAAGCTAGACCAGTGGTTCTAAACCGTTGTCCCGAGAGCCGCTTCTTCTAAAAGAGTGATGTGCTCAAAATCAGAATAAGGAGTAACTTCTTTCCTGGCTAATGATCCCACACCAACAAGTGCATATCGACAAGGTAGCTTCCTTTTGGCAGATAAGCACTACTTCATAATACTTCTCATAAAATCTTAAAACTAATGAATTTTTTATTTAAAGAGGGTTGAGATAAATAACTGTTCTACAATAAAAATTAACTTTTCATGGAATAACTTTGTGTGAGATTCATTGTTTATCCGCGAAACGTCCTCAACTTGCCTTTTTAATGTTTTGGTGTAAGTCTGGATGATGTTTTGCAACACATCAGCAATTTGCAGTGAACTATCAGTAAGTTTCTTTGCACCCGCAAGTTCAATAACATGTGAACTAAGTTTATTCAAATCTTTTTTATTTCATATGCATTTTCAGGCTTTCTTGTCAAAGTTGCATTATACAAGTTTGAACTTTTCACCGAACATAATTTGTTTGGACTCTTTTGTCTGTAAATTTTACCAAGTTCATGAACTATTCTTGTCCTCTTCATTGGATTTGTTTCTGTATTTTTTTGATCGCACACGCCTTTCAATTTTTCTGATAATAAAATCTCCATTATTTCAAGCACACCAACTGTGATACCCTTCTTTTCCTTCCGTATAAAAGACTAAACAAATGGATTTGCTTCTTGGACATGTTCTTTTTGTTTTCAGAATGATGGTTATAAACTACCGGTTTTAAGATACATTTTTTTAGGCGATTAACAAATTGAGTAAGATTTATTTTGTACCTGCATTTGTGTGAAATCACATGTTGTTTATTTCCCAAAAAATATATGAAACAACTTGATAAGACTGTTTTGAGCAGCGGTACGTTTCAGGTTGTGCAACCCCTGTACACATACGTAGTGGACTAGTTTTTCTCAACAATTTCAAATTAGATATATCAACAGATTTCATCATAAAACGTTTTCCTTCATAACGAGGAATTCAGTAGACTTCGCCCAAGAAAACCACTTCGGTCATAGCTAATTTCGAATCAGTAAGCGGCGAGTTGAAAAACTGCTCAATAAGATGAGTGTTACAAAGACTTATATCAAAATAATGAATATAACATATTTAAAATTGTTTCTGCAGTACAGTAACACAAGACAATTGTTGGTGGAAACTGGTGCGATAATTACAGTTTGAAAACTCTCCATTTGATGGGATTGATAGATCTCATTTTGAATCGGATGATGTCACACTAACACAGTTTATTCACAAAAACAATTAGAAAATGAAATGCCAGTTGTTTTAACAATATTAATTCACAAAGCCGCTTTCAGATTTCTTAACCACTGTTTTTAATGCATAAATTATCGTCCAAGTGAAGTGTATTTAATACACGGCTGGAGTTATTAGCGTTGATTTGTTAACTGTTGATTCGTTAAGGACCGGAAGAAACCGGTGTTGCAGTTGACTGCATCGCCTTGAACTACTGAGGCAAGCACAAGAGAAAGATAGCAATTCGGGGCATTAACTTACAGGAAAGCAACCAACAGCAATAGAGCTCCCTCGACGAGTTCACTCTACTACTACTAGGTTGCACTATCATTATATAGGGATAAGTGAACTACGAT
>JGI24159J19872_10008576_pt1 | contig 13388 bp, 6 predicted proteins | sample Ectturendosymbi4_FD_19872 | JGI IMG/M metagenome (IMG submission 19872) | reverse complement strand
CAAAGAAGAAGCATTAGAATATCAATGTTAAAAGTCGCATCACCGAATGGATTGAATTCAAGAAGAGTGAAGTTGGAACAAAGTAGTATTTAAAGACCTTTCGTTTACAAGAACATTGTGTGGTGTATTTATTCGAAGTATCGTATATGTATACTCCACATGTATTGCAAGTCACACCTAGGAAGAGAGTAACCCACAAGATATTAGAAATCATTTACATTAATGAGTACCTCCGATTTGTAAGTAAGATTTCCGATCCAAAGGGATAAGAACGACCAACAACGGAAAATATTCCGGATTACGGTTTAAACCATAAACGAAACTACCGGCGATTCCGGAATATTATTATTCAAAGAAAAATGACCTACACTGACGTACGATGACGACGTAATCACGCGATTAACGCATGAACGCTAGGGTCACGAGATAGAATCAACCAATGAAAATGCTGGACAAAATTTATATATACTTCCTAAACTGGTCTAATTCCTAAACTGGTCAAACCGAGGTAAAGTGCGAATGCATTTTGACATGCACACCCTCAAATGAAAAAACACTGCAATGTCCGAGCATTTAGTCACAAAGTAAAATGCGGTTGCAGTGTTCAAAGAATAAGGAAGAATATAAACAATCTGACTGCGTCAAAGCAGGCAAGCATTACGTCATTAGACCTTCTGCATCTTTCGAGAAACAAGTTCATATTTTTTCTTAATACAGCCTCAAATGTAGGAATATTATATTGAATCTGATGAGTCATGACTATGACTACTAATACTCGCTCTCCAGGACAGCTTGTATAGAGCTCTACATCCAAAATTATAGACCACACGCAATCTTTGCATGTATGACTTTCTGAAATTACACCATAATTTTGATGCATATATGGGCGTACAAAAGGAAGGAAAAAGTACATTTTTAACTGCATTTGAACATGAGAAGAGGCTCGCAGCTTGTTTGCTGCACAATATTTTTATCGCAGTTGTCTCTGAATGTCTGTCATCTGAGAGTTCAGAATCCAATACAGCTCCCGGATATTTGTATTGGTTAACAGATTTTAGATTTTTACCACCCATGTGTCAGTAATGGGGTCACTGTGCTTTTTGCACTTTTAGCCTGAAACGTCATACAAAAAGTTTTGCTGTAGTTAAAAATATTTCCATGTGATTCTGCATAAGCCTGCAACACAGATAATAGTTCTCTTCGCAACAGTTCTGAAAATGAGAACTTTTCAGTTTTAATCAAGACGTAGACCGAACGATCGGGACAGAGTAAAAATTAGTATTCGCATACAAACACCTGGTTCCGTACGCAACTAGTGTAGTCATGGCTTTAGTGTGACAGACGTATAGGCTACTACAATAGCAAACCTGCCTAATTTTCGTCTTGTTTTAGCAAATTCGTTCTAGCCCTATTCTTCTAGCATGTGCTTGGATTTCTATCACAAATAAAGATCCCAAACTTGAAAGATAGCCTTTGTCAAGGGTGAGGGAATCTTCGAATGCTACCATTTCGGGCAAAACAGATCACATGTCTTGTGCCTTTGGAGCATAACGGATCAGGTGTGCTTGAGGCAAAACGGCTTTTTCTGGCATCCATGAGTTGTGTGAAAGTTTTTAGAAGCACGTTTAGGGCTATGAGCTTTCAGGACTTGCACTGGTTGCAAAGGTTAGGGTCTTGTGAAGCGTCATTTGGAGCCAAAGTGGTTTAGTAGGTAGGTGCATTCAACACTTGACTAGCACTCATGTGACACCTCACTAAACCTTTTTCTCAAGCCGTGGTACTGGGATCAATCCAGAAAAACACTAAAACGTGAAAGAGTCCTCAACCTAAATTTAGTTAAAAACTATCAGGTTTCGAAGCGAAAATGGAGCTGAAGAATGCTTTTATAAATGTACTACGATAATAACGGTGATCCGCTTTGCCCCTAACAAAAATATTAATCAAAAGGTCGTAGAAGAACAAGCGGTTTGACGAGGAACTTCCTGCTATGTCAAGATTTCTCTTATCAATTTCAAAATTTCAGCAATTTTTACGGTTCAACAGCACCCTAATGTAACAAAGTTTCATGAGAGCAAATTGAGGCCTTTCTAAGACAAAATAGTACGCGAACAAATAGATAAAAAATGACTTAAAAATACGAACATTCTAAACTATCTCTCAAGTTGACAGTTCCAGCATATTTGTGGTTGAATGCCAATCATTTACGAAACTTTCAATCAGATAACCTGTCTCAAGATAAATCTTATATGAAGATAATTAACGAGCAAGACAAAGAAAAATTCCACTGAGATTTGTTAAAAATGATTAGAATATAAAATTTCATCTTTATTCTTTGAAAGTTTCTACAAACGTCAAAATTGGTATTATATTTTTTGAAAATTTCGAGGGGCAAATGCCTCCCCTGGTCCGAACTGTTTCAGAAGTAATGACAAAAAACTTTCCCGCTGAACCAAAGCCTGGCATGTGCCAGCTATGCTTTATGTAGCCATGCATGCATGCATAGGTACTGCAAAGAAGGCAGTAAAAATATGAAAAGTAATGATGAGGAGTGCTGCGAATAAGCATAGAGAGCAAGACCCATAATCGAGAATTAAAAACAAGGAGTATTTGATTGTGATGTTCAAGATAGTTTATTATTCCCTGTTGTTATAATAAGCATGATAAACGATTTTCTTTCATTTTATATTGTTGTAAGCAAATGTGTGGAGTGGAAAGAGAAAGCATTTTTATGGTCGGGCCGGGTGACAGTTAGCATCGCCACGCCACTGCAGTGGAGCATGCGGTGAGATATTACCTCACTGTTTCAAAGTGTAAACCTACTTATTTGTGCCAAAAATCCTATTACTCCAAAAGGCCTAAATATTTTTTTCTTTGCGTAATAGGGGAACCAAGGACAAAATTTTTCAAGTTTGGATGGATGAAACAAGTTACAATTTTGCTTTTCAAATTTCAAAGTAGTGCCTTCGTTTTTTAAATCTCAAAATTTATCACCCCTTAATTCGAAATATTTGGAGAATTCTGAATCAATTTCTTGTCTTGTGAGGAGAAAAGATCTAGGGAAGGTGCAGGTAACGTTACAAAAAATGGCAAAGCTTTGTTAGTGAAAATACGCGAAATCTGTGGCGATGAAATTTGAGTGTCAGTGCAGAATATTAGCTTATTGCCTAGCGTTAAAATAAAGGAATGCAGTGAAACAGGTGAGTGGTACATAGAAAAATATTTTAAAAGATTGCTACTTCATTAGCAAGTGCTTTAAAAGACGAAATACTAGGGAAAAATTGAAGGAATGAAAGCAAACTTTTCTCAGGAGTTACCACTTTGCTGAGTTGTTTTGATTGGTGCTGCTACGCACACCAGTGTTGAACATGATCCTGTTTCCAGATCGCGATCCAATCCCGATCCTGCAATTCAGAACCGGAGCCGGATTGGACTGGTTTAAGAAATAATCTCTACAGGATCGGATATGGATATCCAAACTGCGTTGATCACCGCAGTCAAATGCTTAATCAGAGTTTTTTCAGATATAAATGGTTTGGATCAAATATTTGGACAGTGCTACCGGATTAGGATTTCACTGGATTACACAATGAAAATATTGGACTGAATTAGGATCGCAACAATCTTCGATCCGTTCAACTCTACGTACCACCAGTTTTATCCGGCTTTGGCGAAGTCTGGATTAACCGAGGTTTACTGTATTTTGAAACAAAATTTTAAAAACATGCCAGACCAACGGATGCGAATGATTGTTGTGATCATAAAAGCATGGAAAAAGCATTAGGATCTATTTTTTTTTTGCTGAGACAGTTCAGTCACTTTCGGCACTGGTGCCACAGCTAGTGATTTTTTGCTAGATCTAGTGATTTTTAGACTGATCTAATGATCTAGTGATTTTTAACTGCCATCTATATTTAACTGCCATCTAGTGATTTTTACAAAGTATGTGTTTGAAGAAGATCGGTTGTCGTTTTTCTAACTTTTCAACTTTTCATCCCTGTTTTTAAAGATATTCAGTCTTTTTCAAGACGTGAATAATTAAATTATTTGACTTATTGTTTCTTGTTTGAAGATTTGCACCAACAAAACGAACAAGCGTTTCTGACTTTGAGTTCCTCATTGTTCTCGCTTCCGAGCTGTTTATTGCTGCACTGGCCATGGCGGTATTTTCATTTCTTTGCAGGAACGCTGCAGTGCAAGGTTGATTGATGTAACATACACACTTCGCGAATGGTGTCGTTCTCAGCTCTTGAGAAAAGCCTGACAATTGGTGGTATGAGATTTTCCAGTCTTCATCATGATCTATTTTAACAAACTCGCAAACGATGTTAAGGTTTTTTGGAAGTGAGGTAAACAACTGAATCATTTCAAGCAAAACTCTGAATTTCGACGTAAAAATTTTAAATTTAGTGAATTTTTTCAGATCTAGTCAATCTTTTTTATGAATCTAGTGATTTTTGCAGAGAAGCCTGTGGCAGCACTGCATTACGGTCAGTTGTCTCACAGCTGTATTAAAACTTGCTGTAACAGTGTTCATTAGCCTATATTTTCAGACATTCTGACTTAAATGACATAGTCTTTTTTCAGTCATTTCAAAAACATTTTGGTCCGTGACTGAAAAATGACCCCAAAAACAGATTTAAGGATATTAAATCATTGTTTAACTGTCAATAGATGGTCCCAATATACATTGAAAGTTTTCCAACAAGTTTGAAAAACAAAAGAAATGAACTTTTAAGACAGATCTAGTAAAGATTCATTGTTCCCTCAGTTGTGCAGTGTTACTTTGTGCATTGGTTAAATATCTTGTCAGTCGCATAGCCTATGATGAGAGTACAGCGTGTTGCCATGTTCCACATTGCTTGAAACCTCCAAGGCATTAAAAAAATATCTAGTAAATGTGGAATCATGCAGTCTCCACAAATGGTAAAGCTGTTTTAAGTATAAGCAGTGCAGTCTGAATCGCAAACTATTTTCAAGCCTTATTTCAATTGTGTAACAAAAATGTGTGTAAGAACAAAGGTTTACCATCTTGCATACTTTTTAGTGAGATATATGCAGTGAACATTCAGCCATTTTATTTTGTTTATTCACATTTTGTTCTTTGTCGATTTCAACAGTTCTACAGAAGTTACAGAAGTACATGCTTTATGCAGTGGCATGTAAAATTGTGTTTCATGATTAAATTTAAAAAAAATAAAGATAAGCCATGGTATTGGTATTGATATATTTTTTCATGAATTATTGAAAAGGTATTCAAAAATATAGAAAATGCTTTTTAAAAAGTGTGGGAACCCTGAAATGCTCATAGTCATAAGGAATGTAGTCAAGGCTAGTAATATGAAACATGAATGTTGTCTACAAGGCAGTTCTGGACTGAGTATGGTGAGTTGTGGGCAGTCCAGTCCTAAAAAATGTTGGCTTGTACTATCTCTACCTGTAACTCTACATTTCTGCTGATTGGCTAGATCAGTGGTTCTTCACCTGAGGTAAATTTACTGAACGTTATATTGCAACAAATGTAAATTTTTATAAATAATTATAAATTGTAAGAGTGTGTTAATTTCATATTTTTAAGAAAGGAGCACCACAGTGTGTGTATTGGGTGTAAATCTGGTAATCTTGTTTGATAAAAGGGGGTAAGAAGGTAAAAAAGGTTAAGAACCACTGGGCTAGATACAGTACTTGTTGATGTGGGATTATGATTGATAAGTTCTGAATTGGATTAGATTGCATCTACTACAATATGCTATGAACAAAAAAATTCTAGAGGAAAAAGACAACTTTGCAAAAAAGGCTTATACAGGACATTCAAAATGATTAACTTGAAAAATAGAGTAATTGTCTGGTAAATTTAAGCTAGACATAGAACTACTTGCAATGTTGTGTATTTCTCAAAATGTAAAATTCTCTTGTGTGCTTCAATAGCTTACAGCTGTGGTGGGTTCTGCAGCAGTTTTAGCAAGTGAAAGCTAGCTAGGCTACTAAAACTTGTCAATGTATCTCCAACTTGAACTGTTTTGTGTAAAGTAGCACTTGGCACCCTAATATTATAGAACATAGTTTTTGACAAATGTGTGTTAATTATAATGTTGTGCATTTGTTGCACTGTCTACACTGCGAATTTCATTTTGACTGCTGCAGAATGTTTTAGGATTTTTGAAACTTATTTCATGTTGCTCCACAGTGTGGTGCAAATGATTTCTTGTTGTACTGTATCATTGCAAGAATCAACCTGACCCATAACATTGCTGCTGAAAATATCTGCAACCTACAAGCAGGAATATCACATAAGATTAGGATTGGCTTTAAATTTTTGTTTGGCTGTGATAGGCAATTCTATAAGACTTTGAAAAGGGCTGTTTGTGAATGTCTACATTCTTATGTGTCTATTTCAGATCTCCTAGTTTATTGCCTTCACCACATGATTATTGTTTGTTGACAGTGTTTACTGTGGTTGATTGCAAAAAAACACTCTACTTTTCCTGTCACAATACTATTGTAAGGTCAGTTTTGGTTCTGCATATAGTTGAATTTATTTTTGACAACTACGCTATTTTTACTGCTTGCAAACACTTTGATCATTTAAAACTTAACATTCGCGTTACATTTAACAACCAAAAATGTTTCTTTAAATGAGTTTCAGTGCTTGGAAAATGTATCTACTTTAGGCAACAGCATTGTGTTTTATGATAAAAATTTTCATTTTGTGTTATGGTTTAGAAATGCTTGTTTGGAAGTAAGCAGATTTGAAGATGTTTTTATTGCCATTGCAAACTTTTCTCAGTTACTATTTGAAATGAGTGTAATTGAGTAATTTTACTAGACAGACACCCCAACTGTACAGTTTTGTTGTTGGCGTAAAAGATATGCACACCATGCTAATATTTTAGTTCATTGAAATCTGTACACCGTTCTGTTATTTTTTAAATGTTTTTCCTGAAATTGTTGGCTAGTTCTGAAAATATTTTGATGCAATCATCTGTTATAACTATGAATTGACTGAAAACATGTGAATCAATTATGGTTGTGTTTTAACTCTTTTTAAGGTGTTGCAGGTGCTACTGTAGTGCAACAGCAAGTCTCTCAAATGTCTGTGAACACTGAGAAGAAAAAATTGAAGCTGTTGTCCTTTGGACATTATCCATGCATAGTTGATGGTATTGTGGTCAACATTCATTTACTACCATTTGATGGAGGTTCTGTGCTGTGGGTTAATTCTGAAAATAGTTTGAGCATGAACAATTTAGCTGTTGCAATGCCTTCGAGGTTTGAGGTATCTACTTCCCAAACACTTCTTGGAAGAAGACTTGATATGCAGTCTTCCGACTTGGCTAAAAGACTATCCAAACGTACAGGGCAACAAATTTTTGTCAGTTATAACTTGCCTGAAAATGATGTAGAACTGTTGCGCAAAGTGGAAGCACATTTGATCACTAGTGTTTTTCCAGCTCTCAGGTAACTGGTAATGCACACATTTTGCACAATAAATCCAATTTCTGTACCAGTTGCTGCACAATGCTCACTGTGTACATATGTTACCAAAATAATCTCTTGCAGTTATCCAACAATCAAGTGCAGTCAGTGTGCCATATGTTTTCCCAAGTTGAAGCACAGCTCCAAAAAATTGCACACTGCAACCAGTTTGCAGTTCATTTATTGGAAAAATGTGGAGACAGGAATGTATTGGTAAACTTCTTGCAATAAAGCTGGTGGACATACCTCTTTTCAGTTTTCAATTTGTCTTATCAACTTTGTGGTGGGTCACAGTTTCTGCAAATTTTGTACACGATATATAATTCAATTGTGATGGAGCAACGCATTTTGCCTCTTTTGCATTCAAAACAATGGTTTCGTTCAATGAGAGAATGACTTGCGTGTCATTTTGAAGATTTTGGGAGCGCATGCGCTTGTCCCCATGCATGCCCAATAGCATTATTTTGAATGCAATGCAGTTGAGATAGACACCATGTTACTGTCTTAAAACTTCTGAGTGCGACACTATGACAAAGTATAAAGTTTGACCCATTTAAGGCAATGGGACTACCTGCGAGAGAAAGTGTGGGGCACCAAGAATGTTAAAGAGGTTTCCTCAGGAATACCGCTTATTTATCGAACGGCAGGCATGTTGTGAACATCAGATATTTCGTGTTCAACTCTAAAAACATTCCGGTTGATAGTTTCGGTGGGGCGCCAAAACGCATTAAGGCTCAGGTATTGCACGAGATGTGTGTTTGTCGATTTTCTTCGTAACCTGAAGCATTCGATTGTCTCCTACCAATAGAGTGGTGCACCGTTGGAGCACGCATATCCCGGTCCAGTCGTGCTAAAGATTTCCAAAACCTATCTTTCAGTTATGCTCGGTATTGCCCGGTTGCAGTGATGAAGATTCACATGCTTTGTTGCTCATTTAGAAGAGAAGGATTGTGTTGAGCGGAATTACACGCCGATCCGATACTGATACCAGTGGTGTAGTCGAGACCGAGACCTGGTTAAAATTCCGAGACTTATTCAAAAACACCGAGACTCGAGACTTCAAAATTTGTGCATTTTGTCGAAGTGTTTTTAAAAATGTCATCATCACTTCTGACTTCATTTTTTTCAAATTTCTGGCATTTTTCGGACGTTTTTTGGTTGTTTATTACCTGCAAATACAACAAACAAAAAATCGTTGAATTATAGAAATTTTAATAAACCAATTCTTTGCAATATTCAAAGTCTCGAGACCTGAAACCTTCGAGACCGAGCGTCGCAAAATTTGGTCTCGAGACTCCATCACTGACTGATGCATTTGGCAATGGAAGTGATCTGTTCAAATCAATGGTTTTGTAGTCCCGTTGGCCAATGCAGAGGAGGAGGAGACGAACGGGGCGCCGGCCCCGGGCATCCAAGACAGGGGAGCATCCAAAAAGTAAATTACAAAAATTTTAATGTTGTAACTAGTTGTTTTTCCTATTGTAAGGCTACTAACGCATGCTGCATGGATTTAATCTTTCGAAACTTGTTGTCAACACTATTTTTTATGTATTCAAATGCCGGTAATTCTCAGGTTCTTCATTACCACGGACCTATATTCTAAGTGTGCGGCGCACACCCAATCAAAGTGACGTGACTTGTCCCAGATCGTGCGATCAAGGGAAAATCACAAAAAGGAATGAAAGACAAACAGGGTTGAGAAAAACCCATTAAAAAAACACCCGTTTTTTAAAAATCCGAATGTTTTTGTTTTTTTTAAAAGAAACAGGTGTTTGTTCGTAAAAAAACGCAAAAAAACCATTCTGAATTGTTTTTATTGCATCATGCAATATCACCGTTTTCAGAGTTACCCAATAACAACTTGTACCTATTATGGCATTCAAATTTGAGGGTAAGGAAATGTATCCCATCTTTGTTTTCGCAAAGTGTTCTTGGTCAATTCACTCCAAAGTGGTGAGGCTTGGCTATAACGCGCACAGCGAACAGAGAATGCCATTCCCACACAAACTCTGCAGTTTCACGTCAAGTTTATGTACATGCCCTGCTAGTTCGTCTATATCAGTGGTTCTTAACCGGGGGGACTCGCCCCCCAGGGGGGCGTCAAGAGATTCCCAGGGGGGCGCGAGCCCTACATGCTCTACAACATGGAAAGGTTTTGAACAGGAATGTGTCCCTTCGATACGTTACACCAGTGCTAATTTTCCACCCATACATGTTATTTAGTTCCGACAGAGATGGAAGTCGAGGTTCAGTTTCTTGAAATTTTGCAGGCTGAATTCGAGCCTGCATGCAAACATTCAGGGGCGCAACATGGGGACTCTTTAGTCGACATGCCAAGTCCCTTTGACAATAACATCTGTGCCGTTCTTGCATTTGAGAACAACATGGTGCATATAGAATTTACGCCGGCTGCATCCCAGAGCGGCTCGCTTAATTCCAGATAAACATGAATGCACACCCGTTGAACAGCTCCATGTAGCGTGGGATACCGCTATGGCTTTCTGTAATTCAAGGAGTTTTCTACAATGTGGCCGTACACCCGCATGATACTAATTTTCTACAGTACTCCCGCCGCGTTCTGTGATGCGACAATGCATATTAGTGACGATTCAACTGCACTTGAGCCATACTGTTGTTGAATGTAAGACTAAGTTTCGGCTTGGCAGCTGCAGGCCACCATACGATGTCGACTTCTCGGCCAAAGAAAGATAGTAACTTTGCTTTCTGGCCACCCCGATGGAGACACTCATCTGCTTAATCTGGGAACCGTGTCTTTCTCTCACGAGTAAGTGTTTAAGTCTACAAATAAAAAAACATTTCTATTTGAATATCCGGTTTATGCGATTAACCGGAATATTTTTTCACGTATAAATGGTTTGGGTTTGAGATTCTGGAATATTATGCGAAAACATGTTTCAAAGAAAGCGTTTTCCATCTAATGCTGCAAAATAATATCACACCAAATACTGGCCAAAAACTGTAATAGTGGCCTATAATTTTGGGTGCAGGGCTCCAAACAACCTGCCGTGGCGAGCGAGTGGTAGTAGTTATCAGGTTCAATGCAACATTCCTATCTTTGAAGTCTTGTTGTAAAAAAATGTGTACCTCTTTCTGGAACCATGCAGAAATCTAACAACATACGGCTGCGCACTTTGATGCAGTCAGCAGGAGCGTAACGAGGTTAGACGGCGCCTGGGACAAAAACAAGTTTGGCGCCCCATGTTCGAACCTGAGGTCTTTCAGAAACAAATCTGCTGTTGAAGAAAATACTTGTGACATTGTTAAGGCTTTTCGGCGCCCCCATAATGATATGGCGCCCGGCAATTGCGGCCCCCTTGCCCCCCTCGTTACGCCTCTGGCAGTCAGATTGTTTATATTCGTCCTTATTCTTTGAACACTACGACCGCATTTTACTTTGCGACTGAGTGCTCGGACGTTATAGTGTTTATTTGAGGGCGTGTGGATGTGATGTAGTCGAGACCGTAACCCCTTCTAGACCGAGACCTGGTTAACATTGCGAGGCGAGACTGAGACTTCATCAAAAAGTTCGAGACCGAGACTTCAAAATTTGTGCATTTTGCCGAATTAAAAAAACTGTCATAATTTCTGACTTGAATTTTTTTCAAATTCCTGGCGTTCTTCCGACGTGTTTTGATTGTTTCTTACCTGCAAATACAACAAAAATCGTTGAATTATAGAAATTTTAATAATCCATTTCTTTGCAATATTCAAAGTCTCGAGACCTGAAACCTTCGAGACCGAGAGCAAGTCTCGAGACTCCATCACTGGCATGTGCATACCACAGTACTTTCGTACTTGGCCAGACCGTTGACCAGGGTTGGACTCATTCTGGATGTAGTGTTACATCAAGTGTTACGGGTTAATGAACAATAGTGTTAAGAAAGTGTCTGTAACCCTGTTGTTCCACCTCCAAACTCCCAATTAATTGTTCTGTTGTGTCTGTTTTTATCCATCGGCATTGTGCAGCCTGTGCGTGTTTGTACTCTATGGAGTGTGTGTTACAAAACCTTAAAGTAAAAAAATGAAATAAATTCACCAAGAAGTACGTTTCTTTCTATAACTTATTTAACGTCAGGGGTGCGTGAACCAAAAGAAAAATGCTTAAGGGAGGGGGGGATTGCGGAGAAAAGGTTAAGAACCACTGGTCTATATAGTGCATTTTTTCAACATATGGTTTGGTATGGTTCAACATGAGAAACAGCTTTAATGCAGAGAAGGCAGAAAATTAGATAAAAGTATACCGATTTTACAGAGCTGAAGAAGATGACCAGTAGAATTTGCTCAAACTGTTTGAATTATTCTTGTCTATTTTTAAGTCCTTCAGATTTCGTTGCTGTTCGTTTTGTTTCATTAAAAAAATGTACAATCAACTGTACATGTGTGCTGCTTATTTTTTACTTCATAGTACATTCTTCAAAGGAAAAGTAGTGGATTTTTGGTGGGTTTTATTGTTTTTTTTAAGTGGGCTATTTAAAAAGAGTTTTTTTGGTTGGGTCCAATTACATTAGCACTGAAGATAATTATGGACGTTTAATTGAATTTCTGAGCCTAGTATCAAAACTGTCGTGTATGATTTTATGATGCGTCACTAGTTTCCTGTTTCGTTTCTTGTGCTAAAACAGTCGCACACCTGTGCTTGCAATATGTGCTTCGTTTCGAGTTTCGTCATTAATTGGGATTTCAGGCCGATTGATCATAACGGCGCACACAAACCCGTATCTTTTCTCCCCTTAGTAATTGTGCGTATAACAGCCACCTAACAAAAAAATAAAAATTTTCTTGCATACTTCATGCGCATTCTCAATTCTTGTTGTAGTTTACCAAGTTTCCAATTGCCAACCCTGGGTGTCCACCATCCCAACCGTATAAACTACTCATCGACTGCTATTCAACGAGACATTCGTGCAGCCTTGCATTTTTGCAGTTGTGAACTGCGCTGTCGTAGAACTGAGTGTCTTCTACTCCCCTGTATTAACCCGTTGCCGGATATTTTTGCAGTCATGAACTGCTATGTCTTAGGAGCAGGGGCGTAATTAGGTTAAATGGCGCCCAGGTCAAGAAGAAAGTTTGGCGCCCCCACTTTTAATCTGAGGTCTTCCGGAAGCAAATATAATGTATTGAAGAAAGTAATTATGACATCATTGGGATGTTTCGGCGCCCCCCATCAGTGGCGTACGCAGAAAAATTCTCATGGGGGTTTTCATTCAGTGGTATATGGTGGTCATTTGTATTTGATGTCCGCTATTTGTGACGTCATAGTTTGACGTCATATTCATGCTTCCAAACCAACGTTTTGGCGATGATTTTTGACACAATGTGCATATTCTTCTACACGCACTCCCCTTAATTTATGTGTCACTGAACTGAATATGAACAATCATCGCTACAGGTTAGTAGGATATCTGAGGAAAACGCTACGACACAGCAGTTCATAACTGCAAAAATATGAGGCAGCGCATTAAAACAGGAGAGTGAACCACACTCATCACTGCGTCGGAGCAAGTCACAACTGCAAAATGAGGCTTTGCTAATGTCTTGTCGAATGCAAGCAGTCGGGCACAGAAAGTGTGCGGCTGGAATGGCTGGCGCATACCAATGTTAGCAAGATCGAATCTTGCTAAATACACAAATTGAGAATGCGCATGAAGTGCGTAAGTAAACTTTCGATTTTTTGTTGAGGCTGGTTTACACTGGGGCCAAGCAAGGCTGAGCCTTGGGAAAGTGCAATAATGTTTACACTTGCAATAATGTTTACGCTTGGTTGCGTCGGTTGCCATGCGAGCGAAGTTCGACGTGCTACCCGCGTCTATCCTGGTTGCTTGGTATAAACAAGCTGGTATCTGTAACGGTTGGCCGTTGTAACAAAAAAAGCAACTGCTGCTGTGGTACTGGCA